>X363_Desmarests_Spiny_Pocket_Mouse__coassemble_388_pt1 | contig 29429 bp, 25 predicted proteins | sample X363_Desmarests_Spiny_Pocket_Mouse__metabat2_low_PE_006 | metagenome-assembled genome bin X363_Desmarests_Spiny_Pocket_Mouse
AAGTTTTCAAATTTTCAGCGCACTGTTTTTTTAGCCGTGGCGCACTGTAATTTTACTCACAGCGCACTGCAATTTTAACTGCTTAGTAGATTGGAGAAATTTTCAGCGCACTGTCGCTGAAAAAACTCTTGGGATTGGAACAAAAAACGCTGAACGCAGGATTTTCTGTTAATGGATGTGAATTTCTCTGTTTGTCCGAAAATCCGTACAAAAACAGGCAATGGAAACAAAAATTGACATGAATCAAACATCTCAAAAGCTAACACACAGTAAATCAATCATTTGCTATTTTTATCAAAGATGCGAGTTTTAAAGGTAAAACTGATGCCTTTTTGAAAAAGTTATTCCATTGATTTACAGTGTATTAGTAAAACAGACGAATTTTCCAAAATGTAAATAAATGTTTCAAATGTTAATTCCCGACTAAGGGTGAAAATCAAAATGTCAGATTTACGAAAATGACTGGACATATATTTGTTGACGGTAAAGTGATGGTGATTTTGTTTCTTCTCAGTATTTAAACCAATATTTATTGTAGTAGAATTTTGTTTTTTTTTCGGGAAAGTCTAACTTTGTAACGTGTTTAGATTTACAGTTCAATGCCTGTACTTGTCCGTTTTTGTATGGCAAGTGGGAAACTCTGTGTGATTTAGACATATATCGAATCTTAGCATATAAACAATAATATTATTAAACAGTAATTTTATGGAAAAGAGTCCATTGCAGATTGCAAGAGCCGCTTATCAGCCTAAGTTGCCAAAGGCGCTTCAGGGTCCGGTAAAGGCTAAGGAAGGTGAACCGACACAGTCTGTCGGCAATCAGGAAGAAATAAAGAAATTGTTCCCTAACACTTACGGAATGCCTGTCATTGAGTTTGAAAGCGGTGAGGCACAGGAGCTTCCTCCTTATAATGTAGGTGTGATACTTTCCGGTGGACAGGCTCCGGGAGGACACAATGTGATTTCAGGCTTGTTTGACGGTATCAAGAGCTTGAATCCGGCAAGCAAACTCTATGGATTCATTCTTGGCCCGGGCGGTCTCGTTGACCATAAATATATGGAGATTACATCCGACCTCATCGATGAATACCGCAACACAGGTGGTTTTGATATCATCGGTTCCGGACGTACAAAGCTTGAGGAAGTATGGCAGTTTGAGAAAGGTATCTCCATCATCCGTGAGCTTGGCATCAAGGCTCTCGTGATTATTGGCGGAGACGATTCAAATACAAATGCTTGTGTTCTTGCTGAATACTATGCTGCTAAGGAGTATGGTGTTCAGGTGATAGGTTGCCCTAAGACTATCGACGGCGACCTGAAGAATGCACAGATTGAGACTTCTTTCGGATTTGATACAGCATGTAAGACTTATTCAGAGTTGATTGGAAATATCCAGCGTGACTGTAATTCTGCACGTAAGTACTGGCATTTCATCAAGCTTATGGGACGCTCTGCAAGCCACATCGCTCTTGAGTGTGCTCTTCAGTGTCAGCCAAACATCTGTCTTATCAGTGAAGAGGTTGAGGCTAAGGGAATGTCGCTCGATGACGTGGTAACTTACATTGCAAACGTAGTGGCTGCACGTGCTGCCGATGGCAACAACTTCGGTACAGTGCTCATTCCGGAAGGACTTATCGAGTTCATCCCAGCCATCAAGAAGCTTATAGCAGAACTTAACGATGTGCTTGCAACTCCTGAAGCTAAGGATGTGGCACGTAACAAGCAGATAGACTTTGTTAAGGAACATATCTCAGAAGAGAACTTGAAGGTGTTCAACTCACTTCCTACAGATGTGGCTTCACAGCTTGCTCTTGACCGTGACCCTCATGGAAACGTACAGGTTTCTCTCATCGAAACAGAGAAACTGCTTTCTCACATGGTGGCAAACAAACTTGACAAGATGAAGAAGGCTGGCAAGTATGAAGGCAAGTTTGCTGCACAGCACCACTTCTTTGGCTATGAAGGACGTTGCGCTGCTCCGTCTAACTATGATGCAGACTATTGCTACAGCCTCGGATTTAACGCTTCACGTCTTATTGCAAACGGAAAGACTGGCTACATGTCTATCATCAAGAACACAACAGCTCCGGCTGCAGAATGGATTGCCGGTGGTGTGCCTATCACGATGATGATGAATCTTGAGAAGCGTAACGGTAAGATGAAGCCGGTTATCCGCAAGGCTCTTGTTGAACTTGACGGTGCTCCATATAAGTACTTCGTTTCTAAGCGTGAGGTATGGGCACGTTATACAAGCTACATTTATCCGGGTCCTATTCAGTATTTTGGTCCGACTGAGGTTTGCGATCAGCCTACTGCTACTCTCAAACTTGAACAGGCTTAAATGTAATTGTTGATATATCGGGAAATTAGGAATCGGCAGTTGAAACTGTCTGTTTGCCTTATAGACACTGGGTGTTTTGCCGGCAAGCTGTGATATAGTTTCAGGGAGCCGGTTCCTAATTTCTGCTTTTTCAAGAGTCTTAGGGATAGAGGGAAGATATGCCGCGCTGCTTTTGCAGCCTCCCCTTTGACTTATATCTAAAAAAAGAAAGAAAATATGCAGACAAACAAAAAAAGAAATTCTAAGACAAGCAAGCGAGGAAACGGACATGGCAAGAAGAAAAAGCCTTTGAACGGTCTCTTTCGCCGTATTCCCTCTTATTTGATGTGGACGTTGATTTCTGTGATTGTTGTCGTATATATTTTCTTTTTCTACCGCACTTTTGTCAGACCTTATTCTTTCAGGTGGAAAGCTCTCTATGGGGATGTGACTTACCCTGACGGCAAGATAAGGGGCATAGACATTTCTCATTATCAAGACGAAATTGACTGGGAGAAGTTGAGGAATGCGGACATACAAGGTTCGTCTGTCAGTTTCGTATTTATAAAGGCCACGGAAGGAAAGGATATGCTCGATGAGAATTTTAACCAGAATTTCTTCAATGCACATAAACATGGCATTCTGCGGGGAGCGTATCACTTTTTCAGTACTAAAAGTTCCGGCAGGGAGCAGGCGGACTTTTTTTGCCGGATGGTGCAGTTGGATGAAGGCGACCTGCCTCCCGTGCTTGATGTGGAGAACATTGGCGAACTTACTCCTAAGCAGTTGCGTAAAGAGGTCTTGAACTGGATGGAGATAGTGGAGAAGCGTTATTCCGTGAAGCCTATTCTTTACACGTCGTATAAGTTCAAGACATTGTATCTTAATACTCCCGAGTTTGATTCCTATCCTTATTGGATAGCCCATTATTATGTCAATTCGTTGCAGTATGAAGGCGAATGGAAGTTTTGGCAGCATACAGATGTCGGGCATGTAGATGGCATCCGGCATTATGTCGATGTAAATCTTTTTAACGGTACTTATGAAGAACTTCAGGGGATGACCATAGAACCGGAGTTATAGTTTCCTCGGTTTTCGTATCCAATATTAAAAAGGCTTAAATGAATACTTAATCGGCTTGGATATAAATACCCTCTGATGCGAATTGATTATATTTGCAAAAAACAATAAAAAGACCAACGAGAATTTGGTCTTTTGAATTTGTGTCACTGAAAAATGTTTTTATGGATTATCTGATAGCTCATTTCAATATAAATCCGGTGGCAGATGATGCTCGTGATGTGCTCGCCGCCCTGCTATGTGATGTTGGTTTTGAGACTTTTGAATCGACAGAACGTGGTATTGATGCTTTTGTTCAGAAAGAGAACTTCTGTAAAGAAGCCACTGATGATGTGGCTGAGAATTTCTTCATGCCGGGAATATCTGTTGACTACGAGATAGAGTCGGCGGATAATCGTGACTGGAATGAGGAATGGGAAAAGAACAGTTTCAAACCGATTGTGGTAGATGATTTATGTGTGATTCATGGTACGGCACATGAAAATCTCCCTAAATTGCCATACGATATTGTCATTAATCCGAGGATGGCATTTGGTTCCGGCACGCATGACACTACGCGGATGCTTGTACGTTTGTTACTTCTGTCGGACTTTTCGGGACAGACGGTGCTTGATATGGGTTGCGGCACTTGCATTTTGGGTATAGCTATGTCCATGCATCATGCCGATTCGGTTGTGGCTATAGATATAGACAACGCAAGTGTGGAAAATGCCAAGGACAATTGCCGCATTAACGGTATAGAGAACATACATGTTGTTCATGGTGATGCGTCTGCTATTGCTGGCGATATGCGTTTTGATACCATTGTGGCGAATATACATCGCAATATTCTTATTCGAGATTTTCCTTGCTATGCCGCGGCAATGAATGATGGAGGCACTCTGTACATGAGTGGATTTTATACGGCTGATGTTCCGGATATAGTTTCGGCTGCAGCATCTTACGGATTTGTTCTTTCCGATAAGGTGACAAGTAATGACTGGTGCGTATTGAAATTCCGCAAGGAAAAGTAGTTTTCCGTTTATCTTCAGTCTTTTTATTTACAACAATATAATCTAATATTAGAATGATGAAAATTCGTTTATTCCTGCTTGGGGCTGCTTTGGCTGTGTCCCATATTTGTGCTTTTGCGCAGAACACCGATGAGGTAAAGCGTCGTCCCCGACACCGTTTCGATGCGCAGTGTCCCGATGTACATGATCCTGTAATGGCATTTGAAGATGGAAAGTATTATATTTTTGCAACAGGAAACGGTATCAGTGTCATGTCTTCTTCTGACATGAAAACATGGAAGGAAGAAAAACCTGTGTTTGCAAAGGCTCCTGAATGGGCGGTCAATGCTGTTCCGGGTTATCGAGGACACACATGGGCACCGGACATATATTATTCTGACGGACTTTGGTATCTCTTTTATTCTTGTTCTGCATTCGGAAAGAATACCTCTGCCATAGGTGTAGCTGTCAACAAGACACTCAATCCCGAATCGCCTGAGTTTTTGTGGGAGGATAGGGGAATGGTAGTGCAGTCTGTGCCCGGAAAAGATAATTGGAATGCCATAGACCCGAATCTTGTGGTTGATAAGAAAGGTACTCCGTGGTTGTGTTTCGGTTCTTTCTGGGATGGGATACAGATGATAAAGCTTGGCCGCGATATGCAGTCGCCGGCTAAGAAAGCCAAATTCATGACTGTTTCGCGTCGGAAGTACAGCGGTGCCAAGGACATGAAAGAACTGTCAGGCGAAGCAAACGACAATGCAGTGGAGGCTCCGTTTATAGTCCGTAATGGAGATTACTATTATCTGTTTGTGTCTTTTGATTATTGTTGTCGCGGTCTTAACAGTACCTACAAAACAGCTGTCGGACGTTCCAAGAAGATAACAGGCCCATATATTGATAGAAACGGCAAGAAGATGGGAGAGGGTGGAGGCACAGTGCTTCTTGAGGCGGACGATGATTATGCCGGCATCGGACACTGCTCTGTCTATGAGTTTGGCGGTCAATGGTATATTGTGGCTCATGCCTATTCAAAAGCGCACAATGGTGCTTCAAAGCTTTTTATACGTAAGATGAAATTTGATGCAGAAGGATGGCCTGTGTTGGAGTAGGTCTGAAGATTGGTTATGGAGTCATTAAATGATTTTTTTATTCAATACGGCTACTGGGGCATGGCGATTGCCTCTTTTCTTGCCGGCACATTCATTCCTTTCAGTAGCGAGGCGGTAATGGGAGCTTTGCTTGCCACAAGTTCGATGGATCCCATGCTTACAGTGCTGAGCGGTACAGCCGGTAATGTGGCAGGGTCAATGGTGAACTATTATATAGGTTCGCTTGGGGATGTGAACAGAATCTCCAAATGGTTCAAGATTAAGGAACGGCGGCTGAAACAGGCGCAGACGTATGTAGAGAAGCACGGTTCATGGATGGGCTTCTTTGCCTTTCTGCCTATATTAGGGACGGCGATATCCATTGCGCTCGGTATGTTGCGTGCCAATGTGATGGGTGTTTTCCTTTCCACTCTTGCCGGAAAGTTTCTCCGCTATCTGATTGTGGCATATTCTGTAGTTGCTTTTAAGTAAGCTTCTTTTCAAATGCTTTTTTAGCTGCTTTCTTTCAGAAGTTTCCGGGAGTCCTGTATCCTTGGAAGGTAAGTAAAGTTTTTGTTTGGTTTTATTTTTGTAAAAGCTTGTTTTATAACATGAGAAAAAATCTGTTTAGTGTGATGGCTGTGGTTTTGTGTGCCACGTTCTTTTCCTGTAGGAACACCAATCCTGTCAATGGCGAAAGTGTTTTAGATGCAGATAGTGTAAGTGCCCCTAAAAAAGTCATGACCCATGTTAAGGTGGCAGGTGACTTCTACCAGATTACTAACATTGGGAGTGTGGATGTGGTTTTTTCCGAAGGTGATTATAAGATAGATGTGGAATGCGATTCCTCACTTTTGCCGTATGTTTCCACCACCTTTGATTCCGGTACACTTACGGTTTTTATGAGACGGGAAGAGAAGGGAGAAGTTGGATGGACTGGTAAATCGAATGTAACACTCTATGTTTCATGTCCGCTTATTAAGTATATCGCAGTCTGTGGGGGCGGTTCTTTCAAGTCTGTCGGCACTATTCATTCAACAGATGTGCAGATTGGAAATCTTGGTACAGGAAGTATAGAACTTGATTCTGTAGTGTGTGAAACTTTTGAGCACGAACTTCGCACAGAAGCTAATGCGGTTTTCAAGCATGTCACTTGCGATAGAGCAAAATTTCTTTCATACGGAAGCGGAACGATACAGTCGGATATCGATGCCGGCAGTGTTTATGCTGCAATTGGTGGAGAGGGAGACATGGAATGTAATTTCCGTTCCGATGACGTGGAAATATCTTCTTTCTCCAGTGGAAATGCTGTTTTCAATCTTGATTGTAAACAACTGAATGCCTCTCTTCAAGGAACCGGTAAGATTATTCTTAACGGACATTCCGATAGAAAGCTTGTGAAGACAGGAAGAAATGCTGTAGTGGAAGACAATCTTAGATAGGTTGTAAATCATCAACTGTTTGTCTGTATTTCTCTTCTTTTAAATAAAAAATAAGCCGCCGGATTCCATTTGACAGAATCCGGCGGCTTGTTTTTTATTTGGAATCTTAGAATCTGATTCTTTTAGAATTTGAATCCGAATGTACACATCAGCTGACTACGGTCATTGTTGATTTCTGTCGGCTTCAAATCTATGTCATCAAAGGCATAGAAGTCACCCTTCTGAGTAGAATACTGGTAAGCCAAGTCGATATAACCTCCTTTATAGCGGTATCCCATACCGATGGTGATGCGCTGTATGTCCTTCCAGTTTGTGAAGTCTGTTTCTGTGAACGGACTGTCGTAGGCGATAGTTCTGAACGCATCGTTCTTATATGGCGAAGACACATAGTTATATCCGAATCGGACACTGAACTCGTCTATAGGCTTGTATTCAACACCCAGTTTCAGTGTGTGCTGTGCTTTCATCATATTCTTGGTGAAGCTGTTTATGTTTCTGAAATAAGAATCCTCGCTCCAGTCGTTGGTGTAATACTTGCATGTGCTGTAGTCCATGTACTCGTATTCAGCGCCAATGGCAAATTGTTTGCCCACTGTGTGACCGAGACTTAGCCCGAGTTTCCAAGGTGTGCGATAAGAATAGTCGTATGGTTCACTTGCCTTTTGCGATACGAACTCATCGTCCATATAGAGCATGGAGCCGTTTGTGTCGTCCATCTTATACCATGTAGGGGTGTGTACGTGAAAACCGATGCGGAACGGTGAGTACTCGAATGGGCGGCAGATAAAGCCTAACTTCACGTCAAAACCATCGCCGTTTGTTGCATACCAGTTGCTCAAATCGTAGTAATGTCCGTCACTTCCCATCTCTTCATAATAGCTTTCCCTGTTATAGTCGATACTATACAGACCGAGAGAGATTCCGACGAAATAGCGTTCCGAGAAATTGAGCGACAAATTTATGTCTGTCTGCAAATTACTGCCGTATGTGGCGCGCTTGAAGTTGGCTTCGTTGGCACCGATTCCTGTATATCCGGTAAGATTGCCAGCTTCATCGAATAGTTCTCCGATGATTCCGTCATGCACAAGTTTGCCGTCCTTGTCATATTCCGGAGCCGACATGTCGGCGAGCATACCCCAGTTGCCTGTGTCGTAAGCATTATTTGCCATGTCTGCAATCTGGTAGGTTTGCGAGAACACCCCATTAAGATGCTCTACTCCTATATTATGGTTACCCAAGAAGTTATTCCTTTTTGCGATATTCACTCCGAAATTCACGTATTGCAGTCCCGAACTACTTCGGTTGTGCTGGTTGGTGGCAATAATCACACCGGCATTGTCTATGGACATACGTGCCTTGTCATGTCCGAGTGCTCCTTCATCAGTGAACACTCCGCTTAGTGTAAGAGCTATGTCGCTGCGGCGGAACATTGCCGTACCTGCCGGGTTGTTGCCCATCACTGAGATGTCACCGCCCAATGCGCCTAATGCACCTCCCATACCCACATAGCGGGCTGTACCGTTCAAGTCGCTGCCTGCAAATCTGGCTGCGTCGTATGTATCTTGTGCGTATGCTGTTCCGCCTATAATGGAAGCAGACAACAGCATGGTCATTTCTTTTAGTTTCATAATCTTATTCTGTTTATGGTTTTGCTGAATTTAGTGTAAATTAAAATACCGATTTCCGCGAGTAACGGTATGAGAATTGTATTTTCGTAGTCGTTATGAAGAGAACTGAAGACATATTCGTTAGTCAGAAGGCTTTATTCCTCTTAATACCTGTTCTATATACCTGATTTCTTCGCCGATGTTGTCCTTCTCTTGCAAAGATTCTTCGTAAGGTATGGATATTTGCGGTGAGATGCCAATGCCGTCGATGGCTATCTTTGGGAGGCGGCAACTGCGTGTGGTCGGAATGGCGAGCTTGAACCAACATTTTGGGGATGTGATGGTATATACGTTGGAAAGGTCGATGACTCCGCGTGTGTTCTCGTTGCCGAACAACGTAACCTTGTCGCTCTCCTTTGCCTCCAGTATGAACTGTTCGGCCGAAGACGCGTTCCGACCGTGGATGAGAAGACCAATCTTGCGTGGGTTGGTATAGACTGTATCTTGAGAAACCAGATTCTTGCGTTGCATATTGGGGCGCAGAACATAACCGCCAAGGTGTTTTTCCACGCTGTCGGCCATTTCTGTGTACCATTCTGCCCATTCCTTGTCGGCATTTTCGGCGGCAATTCTTCTGTACAACGACAGAAAGTCGGGGGTGGCATACAGTTCCACACCATGTCTCCAATATGGCTTGCTGTACACCAAACGCATCAGCTCACTGAAATATTCGTCATTCCCTCCGCCGTTTAACCTAAGGTCCACTATCAGATATGGGCGCGAGGTGATGGAATCCCAATTATCCCTCACGAGCTTGTTTGCCGTGTCATCTCCAAACGAAGGGATTCTAAGGAAATAGGTGCTGTCGTTCATGGCTTTTGCCGTGTAGTACATATTATATGACTTTTGGGCATGTGTCTTCTGCTGGGCACGGAGTCTTTGCAGCACATCGTTAAATGCGACTATTCCCTCATGGGTCATCTGCAAGTACATGTGTCCGTCGTTGAATTTCCTGACATATTCATCCATGCAGGCGACTACAGTGTCGGGTTGCAGACTGATGGCTTTTCGTTTGTCTTCCACCCATTCATTCCACTCCTTTTCTGAACCCTTTGTCTTGTTCTCATAGCCCGGATAGTTCCTTTGTATGTAGCCTGTCAGCCAGTCGAACTCTGCCAAAGCTTCTTCTTTACTTTGTGACCATGTGGGGCATATCGCAAGGCAAGCAAGGATGAATGAAAGTGTTGCTTTTTTCATAAAGATAAAATGTAATGTGAAAATAAAGGTAGAAAAGAGCAGACAAGTCTTATACTCCTTTTCCTATTATTATATAATTGATACTTTTATCTGCGTCCTCCGCGGCTGCCGCCTCCCGAGCTTCCACGGCTTCCTCCACCGAAGCTTCCGCCTCCGCCAAATCCTCCTCTGCTACCGGACGACTGGAACGATGAACCGCTGCTACGGCTTGGTGTGGAATTGCTGCGTACACTGGTACGCTCTGAGCCTGACACTGTGTTGTTCGTGTTGCTGGTTGAGCGTGAACTGCTTACACGGTTATAATTGGATGATTTTCCCGAGTTGCTGTTTGAACGGCTGTACGACGAGTTCGTGCCTCGTGTACGAGTACCGCGTGTCTGTCCGTTATTCTGGTTCTGTACAGCACTTCCGCGTGAAGAGAATGCGCCGGATGAAGTGCCTCTGTCGCCGATGCTGAAAGAGCCTCTTCCGAGTGCGGATGTTCTGTTTCCAGCAGCATTGCGTATGGAGAATGAACGGCTTCCGTTAGTAGCCAATGCGCTTGTACGTATGCGGTTGCTGTTTCCATATCTGTTGGAGAAAGTGCCACGGTTGTAGCGTGTGAATCCCATAGAAGGACCGTGGTGTATGCCACCTCCCCACATAGGGCCGCATCCCCAGTAGTGCCAATGATGAGGACTGTGCCATCCCCATATCGGACCGTACCAACAGCTCCACGGTCTCCATGACCATCCGTAGCCCCATCCGTATCCCCAGAAGAACGGGTCATATACATAATAGTCGTTGTAAAGATAGTCGTATGCTCCGTAGTTATACACCAAGTCCCAATATAGCGGGCTGCTGACTGCTATTCCGACACGCGGGCTGCGGAATCGCAATATGCGGCGGGAATAATAGTAGTCGTCTTCGTTGTTCTCATAACTTCTGTCGTCGGAGTCTTCACTTTCCACATCGGTGTTTTCTGCTGTCTCCCCGTATGAGTTGCCGTTGTTGAATCTGCGGTTATACTCGTCTTCATTACGGCTATTCCGGGTGTAAACTTCCACCGTCGGGTCTTCTGCCTCGATGACAAATGTGGTGCGTGGTGTTCTTTTCACAACAACTTCCTCCTTCTTCTCGCTCTTCTTTTCTTTCTTTACCGGAGTGAAATAGAGGTCGTCGTCCTGTGCCATACTCAGAATCGGCATCATGGCAAATGAAATTGCGAACAATATAAATTTCTTCATACAGCTTTAATTTTTTAGTTTATACATTTTTTATCAGTGCAAAGATAAATCATGTCATTCTAATTTTTGTCGGATATTCCCTATTTTCTTGTAGGGAATGCCCTATATAAACATTTTGGCAGAGTGGAATGTTGGTGTGAACGGCGATAAATTGTCCGATAACTTGTTTGTTTATCGGATAATGTTTCTTGTTTTGAACTTGCCTGCAAAATAAAAAAAACGTGCATAGAGGAATCGAAAATAGTGCGCTGAAAACTCAAATCCACACTGTGGTTTTTATAATCCATTGTGTGGTTTACAAAATCCACAGTGTAGTTTTTATAATCCACAGTGTGGATTTGAGTTTTCAGCGCACTGTTTTCTATTTCTCTCTGCACAGACAATAGGTTTTCAAGGCATTGTCTGTACATATAGAGTATGGTATGCTTGCGTCTGTACAGGCAAATGTCCCGCTTCAGACCACAATAACGAAAGCTACAGTTTGTTTTCTAAAACCGGCTCCTCTTCTGTCTCAGAGAATCAATACTTGCGAAACTGGAATAATCCACAAATTGTGCCTACTTAATACGATTATATCTACATGATACATATAGAAATCGGTTGGACAAAACTGGCTTTATCGAAAGATTCTTAGATAGTGTTTGCCGTTTCTTTTCTGTAAGCTAAGTTTTGTTGTTGTATAACATTCACAAAATGCGAAAAATGCTTTATTGGGCTTGTTTGGAGATTTTTTTGAGCAATAATTGCAATATTTGAAGCATTTGTGTCGGATTGGTTTGCGCTGAACCGCTACTTTTGCAGCGACATCAAAAAAAATAATGTTATGAAAAATTTTACACTTAAATCAGTTTTTGCTTGTGCCGCTCTTGCCGGTATGGCTACAAATGCACAGGCACAGCGAATCACATTTCAAAGAGAAGTTGAGTTTTCTGAGGGATTGCGTGCCACTCATCGTACAGTTCCTTTCTGGGCAGATTTCAACAACGATGACAAGATGGATGTATATTATAGTGGAACATCTGGTGTACATGATTGGACTACGGGCGGTTTCCTTGTGAAGAATCTCGGGAACATGCAGTTTGATATGGATACTGAGTTCCTGAAAGAGACTATTCAGGTTCCGGTAGTGGATGAGAACGGAGACCCGGTTCTTGACGACAACGGACAGCCTGTTTATCAGGAGCAGGAGAGGACTGTAGGTATGGCAAATGGACTTCCTTACACTGCTTATGGAATGGGTAGCCTTCCTCTTGACTTCAATCAGGACGGTCTTGTTGACTTCATTTACTTGAACAGAGGTGGTAATGACACTGGTACGCTTAAAGAGCTTGTACTTGTGAAGAACCTTGGTAATTACAAGTTTGAGAAGGTGGAGGATGAGGCACTTTCATCACTTAACTTTGGCAACAACAATAATTCTTTCAACGAAGATCAGGAAGTTGGATGTATTTCAATCGGTGATTACAATAAGGACGGATACCCTGACTTGGTTGTAGAAGGAACTGGTGACAACGGACGTTTCGTGACTCTTCTGAAGAACGTAGAAGGAAAATCATTCGAGGTGGCTGACGTGTTCAATCCGTTGGCATGGGATGTAGAAACAAACAAAGTTGGTGTATATAAGAAGACTGATCCTACTGTTGACGAGGATGGTATTGAAATTCCGGGTTCGTACATTCAAGAGCCTACTATGAAGGCTAAGCCGATGAGCCACGGTTCTGTAATCTTTGCAGACCTTGACAATGACGGATGGCTTGACATCGTGGCTACCGGATATATGGACGGCGATGATTCTGATGCTGCTGTCGGTGTACAGGAAGGCGGCGATGGCATACGTATATATCATAATATGCAGAACGGCGAGTTCCAAGATATTACAGATGCATTGTGTGCAGAAGGAGAGACTGTTACTGACGTAGCTAAGCGTTGGGGTACAGAAGATAGCTATCTTCAGGCTATGGACTATAATCAGGACGGAAAGATTGACCTTATGATTATCGGTTCTATGACTGGCAGATCATTGAAGCAGTCTTGCTTGCTTACAAATGTTTCTGAGGACGGCAATATTGCATTTACTGAAGAGGCTGCAAGTATCACTCCTTTCTCAGGACTTACATGTCGTCAGGCTACTGTAGCAGACCTTAACGGTGATGATATCCCTGACTTTGTATTCCGTGGATGGACTTCATACGAAGGTATCAACGACTGGCGATGGGCTATCAACTACAGTAACGGTAGCACAAACAACTATACAATAGACTTCTTCGAAAGCGGAGAACCGGACGAAATCGGCGGACACTTCTCTGAGACAATGAGCTTCGGTGACTTTAACGGTGACGGTCTTATGGACATGATGGCTTCAGACTGGTACACAAACGGTGATACAGTGCTTTTCAGCCGCAATACTACAGATGCTGAGATTACACTTCCAAGTGCTCCTGAGACAGTAAATGCTACAGCTAATGGAAACAAGGTGGTTGTTACATGGGACGGAACAACACTTCCTATGAGTGGAAACGAACCGATGTATAACCTTTACATCAAGAATGAGGCTACAGGCGAAATGCGTATGATTGTGCCTGCAAACGAGGCTACAGGATACCAGAAGGCATACGCTCAGTTCGGTGCATACGTACTCAGCGGAGGCGAGGATCCTACTTATACGTTTGAGAACCTTTCAAACGGTAACTATACAGTAGGTGTTCAGACTGTTTCTTACTCTTATGCAGCAAGTCCGTTCACTACAGTGGCTAATGTGGTGGTAAATGACGAAGAAGACGCTATTTCTTCTGTAACAGGTAAGGCTGGTGTTGTGGTTACTGTTAGTGACAATGCAATTGTAGCTCATGCTGCTGAAGGTGCTGCTGTACAGGTTTATGCTGCAAACGGAATGCTTGTAGCAAATGGTGTGGCAAACAAGCCTATTCTTCTTGAAGGCAACGGCATCTACATTGTGAATGTTGACGGTTATGTCACAAAGGTTTTGAAGTAACAGTTAGTTTCAAGGGTAAAAGATTGTTTTCTTAATATTTAGTATTAGTTTAGATTTTTTGCAAAGGGGTATGCGTATGCGTACCCCCTTTTTTATTGGTTGTGTTTGTCCTTGTTGACTGGAGCGGAAAAAGAAAGCCTATGGAGGAGTGGTAGTTATACTTAAATGTGAAAAAAATGGCTATCTTATACTCTCCTTATTTTATAAGCTTAAAAAAATTGAATAATATTTTTATTATTTGTACATTTGCAGACATAATTGGATAATTATTTGTGTAAAAAAATGAGAAAAAGATTTCTATGTGGCCTGTTAACGGCTTGTATGGTGGGTGGCTATGCTACGGCTCAGACAATTGAAGAGGTTGTTAATCTTGAAGAATCTATTGATGATACAAAAATAGCACAGGACAGTACCCTTGTAGATTCTCTTGTCGCTGATACTGTGGTGGTAGAAGTTCCAAAAGACAGAGTAGATACGATTTATTACGACCCGAACTGGAAGGTGATAAGCAACAAGGCTTTTGCTGCGTATTACAGATATGCTTTGTATCCTGCCGATTCAATGGCTACAAAGCTTTTCCGTACTTTCTATATGAACGGTGTGGTTGAAGGAGAAGGCAATTTCAGCACTCTGGATAAATATGATGATAACAATTCCAAATTCGTGGGCAAATGTACTCGTTATTATAAGTCTGGAAAGGTAAAGGAAGTAAGTAATTATTTCATGGGGTTGCTTGATGGGGAATATACTTCTTATTATGAGAGTGGATTAGTGAATGAACATATCTATATGAGTGACAACCGCAGAAACGGTATATATTCCAAGTTCTCGGATGACGGGGAGACATGTAAACAGATTGAATATATAAACGGTACAGAGTCGGAAGACTATGTAAATATAGACAGGAACAATAATTTTGGACGTTTCCGCTGTCTGGACAATAAACCAATTAATATTGAGCCTAAAGAAGACGAACTCAGGTCGGAACATAAGAACGGTGTGAAATGGCTTTATTATTTGAAGAACGGACTGGTGATAGGAGTAACAAAGACTATATCAGACGAGATAGGTTCGAATCGTCGCTTTGACTTTTTTATTCTGAACAAGTCTATGAGCAACATAGATATCGATCCGGATAATATTGATGCGTATTCGGTAAAGGGAGACAAAAGACGTCTTTCTTTCTTCGTGCCGTATGACAAGTATATGGATGAAAAGGAAAAGAGGGAGAGAAAGAAAGCTATCGCTATTCAGAGCGGAAAGGTCATTATCGATCCTTCTCCTGTTGATATCACTATTATGAATCTGGGCGGTGACATAGCACGTGTCAATACGGTGCAGGAGTTTCAGGAAGAGATGTTGAAGCGCAGTGAGCTTGCTGATTGTACTCCTGTTTATAATGAAGACAATAAGATTACGAATATAGAATATATCCGACGCACGACAATACATCCGGGTGAGGGTGTGTATGGATTCCTGCTTACTGACAGCAAGAAGACTGAGCATTTCTTCATAGAAATGAAGGTAAACGGCATCACTTATAAATATAAGTGGGATGTTCTTGACGAAAAGAAATAGGACAATAAAACATTTCTTTTATGAGTAAGAAAATATTAGTGACAATATTGTGTTTGATGTGTTTTGTTGTGATGCACTCGCAGGTTATCGGAGGCATCACATACAAAGCCATGTCAGACAATGGATTTGAGGTTGTTTCAACCGGAAAATCGGAGCATCAGATTGTTATTCCCGACACCATTTGTATGGGGGATAAGGTATATTCTGTAGTTAGAATCGGTGACCGCGCTTTTTATGACAACAAGAATCTTCAGAGTATAAGGATTCCTCAGACGGTAGAGAAGATTGGCGAGTCTGCATTTGCTTATTGTTCCAACTTGAAAGAGGTGGTTCTTGGAGAAGGACTGAAGGAAATTGGCGACATGGCTTTTGCAAGCTGTTTCTCTTTGCGTGCCTTCACTTTTCCGGAAAGTTTGCAATCCATACATGCAAGAGCTTTCCTTAATTGCAGAGAACTTCGTAAGGTTGAGATACCCGAGAGCGTGAACGTGATAGAGGAAAGCACTTTCTCGCAGTGTCTTAATCTGACAGAAGTCAAGCTTTCAAATCTGACGTCTCGTATCGGAAACGAAGCTTTTTCCGGGTGCAAGTCAATGAAGTGTATAGTTATGCCGGACAACAGACCTCTTATAGGTGAAAATGTTTTCTCCGGATGTGTGAACGTGGAAGATGTGAAGGGACATCTTCTTGTCATTCCGGAATATGTAGTGAAGGATAAGTTGTTCCCACATGCTCGTGTGTTTATGGAGAAAGTATCCAAAATCAGTACTTCATTCAGTTTCTATGCCGGACGCAGAACTATTGCTGCCATAGATGAATGGAGAAAGAAGAAGGATTCGGAAACTAAGGCGCAATGGGAAAAGCGTGTGCATGATGAACATGAACTGAAAGCGGAACTTGATGCTGTGACAGAAAGGCTGAAGCTGGAATATATCAAGGATAATGCTCCCGATTTGTTTTTGCCTACATTGGTAGGGGAATATGTAGTGGAAGAGTCCGGATACAGAGTAACGACAAAAGATTTTGGTGACATTCTGGTGAAGGTTCCGGCAGGTGAAGCTGATAATTTTAAGAAGAAGTATGATAAATTGGTGATAACTCCTAAGTATGGAATTATTGGCGATCAGTTCGGTCTCAGTGAGTGTACGTTTGCTCTTGGAAAGAAGATATATAAAGGTACAGGAACAGTTGAGGAGGACGATTCACAAGACATAACAGCTAATCAGCTTATTGCAGGTCTTTTTAGAGGTTTGGATTCAAACGAGGATGTTCCTGTTGACAGGGAAGTGGATGAGAATATACCGCAGAACTCCACAAATAATAATAGTACTTTTGCTTTTATTATCGGTAATGAGAATTATCAAGAAGCGGTCAATGTTCAGTTTGCAGGTGATGATGCCAGAACATTTGAGAAGTATTGTAAAAAGACATTAGGACTTCCGGATGAAAATGTAAGATGCTATATTGATGCCACTTATGCTACAATTCTTCGTGTGGTGAGTGATGTGAAGCAGATTGCCAAGGTGCGTGATGGAAATATTAATGTGATATTCTATTATGCCGGTCACGGTTTTCCTGATGATGCAGAGAAGCAGGCTTATTTGTTGCCTGTGGATGCAAAATCATCGCAGTTGGATGTATGCTATAGCTTGGACAGACTGTATAATGAATTGCAGCAGACAAATGCCAATATGGTGACTGTTTTTCTGGATGCTTGTTTCACCGGTTCGCTGAGAGGAGAAGGAATGATAGCAGAAGAACGTGGTGTGGCAATTAAACCAAGAGACAATGAGCCGAAAGGAAATCTTGTGGTTTTCAGTGCTGCAACAGGAGAGCAGACTGCTCATCCTTATAAAGAGAAGGGACACGGACTGTTCACTTACTTCCTTCTCAAGAAACTTCAGGAAAGCAGAGGTAACGAGACACTTGGTGGACTTATTGAGTATATTAGTAAGAATGTGGAAGACGTGTCTTCTATAAAATTGAATAAAACTCAAACTCCTACAGCACAGGCTTCTCGTGAGATTGAAGATACATGGAAAACGATGAAGTTGAGATAGAGTATTTTATTTTCTAAATAAAAAATCTTTTAAAACAAATCCGGTCAATCTGAAACGAGTCAGATTGACCGGATTTGTTTTGTATAATTGAAGATTATTGTAAGTTTACTTCTGTCTTGCTTTGGCGATATATCCGAGTGCTTCGCGGCACATGTCCGTTCCATCAAGCCAATCTTCGGCTTTGACTTTATCATTAGGGAACAGTTTGCTTCCCATGCCCACACAGTAAACACCTGCTTTTATCCATGCTGTGAGGTTTTCTTCTGTTGGAGCAACACCTCCTGTTACCATAATCTTTGACCACGGCATAGGAGCCTTCAGACCTTTCACAAAAGCCGGACCATAGACATCCCCCGGGAATACCTTTGTAAGGTCACAGCCGAGTTCTTGAGCTTTTCCTACTTCGCTTACAGTGCCGCATCCCGGGCAATACGGGATGAGACGTCTGTTGCAGATTGGTGCAATTTCCGGATTGAAGAGAGGACCGACAATGAAGCATGCACCTAACTGGATGTAGAGAGCTGCTGTAGCAGGGTCAACGACAGAACCTACTCCGAGAGCCAATTCCGGACATTCTGTAGCTGCATATTTCACACACTCTGCGAAGACTTCATGTGCGAAGTCGCCTCTGTTGGTGAATTCAAATGCACGGACACCGCCGTCATAACAAGCTTTTATCACTTTCTTTGCCACTTCAGCGTCCTTATGATAGAATACAGGGACCATTCCTGTTTCACCAATCTTTGCCATTACGGCATATTTATCGAATTTTGCCATCTTCTTATGGATTTAGTTGATAATGTAGTTCTGTTGTAGATTATCTTTGTACACGTCCATTGGCATTACCACCGGCAAGAGCTTCCACTTCTTCTACAGAAACATGGTTAAAGTCGCCCGGAATAGTGTGTTTCAATGCTGACGCAGCCACTGCAAATTCAAGAGCTTCGCCTTGTGTAGCTTTTGTAAGCAAACCGTGGATAAGACCTCCGGAGAAAGAGTCACCGCCACCTACGCGGTCTATGATAGGGTTGATGTCATAGCGTTTTGACTGATAGAATTCCTTACCGTTGTAGATGAGAGCTTTCCAGCCGTTGTAAGTTGCGCTGAAACTTTCACGCAGTGTTGAAACGACATATTTGAATCCGAATTCTTTCATCATAGCTTTGAATATTCCTTCATATCCTGCAGCGTCTGTCTTTCCACCTTCTACATCGGCTTCCGGTTTGAAGCCAAGACAGAGTTCTGCATCCTCTTCGTTGCCTATGCACACATCAACATACTGCATAAGTGGGCGCATGATTGATATGGCTTTCTCGCTTGTCCAAAGTTTCTTGCGGAAATTGAGGTCGCAGCTGATGGTCACTCCATGCTTCTTGGCTGCGATACATGCAAGACGAAGGCACTCGGCACTTGCGTCAGAAATAGCAGGGGTGATGCCTGACCAGTGAAACCAGTCTGCTCCTTCGAATATCTTATCAAAATCAAAGTCTTCAGGTTTTGCTTCTGCAATAGAAGAGTTGGCGCGGTCATATATAACTTTTGACGGACGCATGGATGCTCCTGTTTCAGCATAATAAAGTCCGACGCGATTGCCGCCACGAGCAATGAAATCTGTATTAACACCATACTTGCGCATTGCATTGACAGCAATTTGGCCTATTTCATGCTTTGGCAGTTTTGATACGAAATAGCAATCATGTCCATAGTTTGAACAACTGATAGCCACATTAGCTTCGCCTCCTCCAGGGATGATGTTGAATTTCTCAGCTTGTACAAAACGATAGTTCCCTTCAGGTGAAAGGCGGAGCATAATCTCGCCCATTGTCACAATTTTTGCCATAAATGATTATTTGTAATAGGTTATTATTGTATTAATCTTTTGTTTGTCAATCTCATAATAAAAATGCAAAATACATATATAACAACGAGGTTGTAAATACACAGTAACTATGTTTACAAATGCAAATATATCGCTTTTTTTCCCTATAATCCTCATTTATTATGCAATATTTTGCAAAAAGTAAATTTGAAGGAGGATTTTGTTGGTTTTATTTGATTCGTGGTATTGCTTGGAGTGGCTTGCGAATACATCTGGATATGTCCTGATTTTTTCTGAAAACCGTAGGCTGTACGAAAATCAGCAGGGTATTTTTTGAGGATATTCATTATTTCATGTAACTTTGCATGATATTTGAAAACAATTAACAGTGTATTGACAAGGTTAGAATACGATGGAAGTGCAATCGAAAATCAGAATAAAGGATATCGCTGAAAGAGCCGGTGTCTCAGTCGGGACTGTGGATAGGGTTATACATGGAAGAACCAATGTATCCAAGGAAAGTCTGGAGAAGGTGCAAAAGGTGTTGGACGAGATTAACTATGTGCCAAACCATTATGCCAGTGCTCTTGCTTGTAACAAGACTTATGATTTTGCTGCGATTCTTCCGATGCATGAAGTGGATAGCTATTGGGCAAGAGTGGAGAAAGGTCTTATAGAAGGTGTAAGACGTTTCAATGATTTCAAAGTTTCATTTAAGATTTTCAGATACGATCCGTTCAATGACGATTCTTTTAAGGTTGAATCCCAGAATCTGGTAAATTCAAATCCTTATGCTGTTATTGTTGGTCCAATCCTTAATCATACGATAATGACTAAGTTCATTGGACAACTCAACGAAATGAATGTTCCTTTTGCACTTATTGACTCGAACTGGCCGGAGTTCAAACCTATTACTTTTTATGGGCAGGATTCCATCAAGAGTGGAGAGTTTTCGGGCAGAATCATACTGATGGCAGCCGGAGGCAACCCTAAGAAGCTTTGCATATTTAAGATTCTGGGCGAAGGTCGTGTCGCTTCCCGACAGCAGATGAATAGGGAAGTCGGATTCAGACAATATATTAAGGAGCATTGTCCTGATTGTGAAATCAAGGATGTGATTCTGTATGCGTATGATAAGCCGGGAATGAAAGAAATCATGCGCAAATTCTTTACAGAGAATCCGGACATAAGATTTGGACTCTCATTCAATTCGTCAATACATATCATTGGTAACTTCTTACGTGAAGAAATGCCTGAGCATGGTCATGTGTCTCTTCTCGGTTATGATGCTGTGGATGCCAATGTTGAGTGCATAAAGAATGGTGCTGTGGATTTTCTTATCGCCCAGCATCCACACGCTCAGGGAAAAAATTGTTTCCGAAGCCTGTTCAATGCTACGGTTCTGCATATAAAGCAAAAATGTGATCATTATGTGTCTATAGAACTGCTGACTAAAGAGAATATAGACTTTTATAAGGATTGAACCATGTGTTGTGAAAAAGAACAGCCGGAAAAGAAATACTGGTTTGTATTTTGTGATGGCAATATCTTGGTGGATATGAAAGGGATGACTCCGCGTGGAGGACATCCTTTTTCTATCCCTTTTTCTATTGAATTTCCGTTGGCTCAGGAAATGGACTGCGATTCACTTCAAGTCCTTCCCGATATGGAAGCGGTTCCGTGTGTGGCGTGTTCTATACCGCAGGTGCAGGACATGGCTTCCGGATTGTCTTTTGTCGGTCTGCGTGAGTCCTATAAGTTGCTGCCGAAGAATATGTACGATATGGCAGCAAAGGCTTCGGAACTGTTATATTGGAACTCAAATACAAAGTTCTGTGGTGCTTGCGGTGCTCCGACAAGGAGACAGACGGTGATAAGTAAGGTATGTACGAACTGTGGAAAGGAAATATGGCCGCAGGTTTCACCTGCCATCATTGTCCGAATCTGTAAAAGACAGGAAGGTAAAGAATGGATTCTTCTTGTTCATGCACGTAACTTTAAACGTAATTTCTATGGACTTGTCGCCGGGTTTCTGGAAACGGGAGAGACTCTTGAGCAATGTGTGGAACGCGAAGTGAAAGAGGAGACAAATCTTAAGATTAAGGATATAAAGTATTTTGGCAGTCAGCCTTGGCCTTTTCCTTGCGGACTCATGATTGGATTTACGGCGGATTATGACAGCGGCGAACTTCATCTCCAAGATGAAGAACTTAGTAGTGGCGGATGGTTCACATTGGAGAACCTGCCGGAAATACCTGAAAAGATTTCAATAGCCAGAAGACTTATTGATGACTGGATTGAGAACCGGTAGTTTTTGTCCGGTTGAAATATTTAGAAAGTATTTTTATTTGTTATAGCCATGCGGATGTTTTCGAAGAGTCTGTCAAAGACATCCGCATGGCTATAACAAATAAATTTAGAACAGTTTTCCAAATAAATAGAATGGGCAACAGCCTGAAAAGCTTCCTATTTACAGAACAACTCCACAACCTTTGCCACCCCATCTTCTTCATTGCTTAAAGTGATGTAATCGGCAGCATGGCGCACCGGCTCTTGGGCATTTGCCATAGCAACACCAAGTCCGGCAAATTCAATCATGGAAATGTCATTGAATCCGTCTCCGCAAGCAATCATTTCCTCACGCTTGAATCCTATTTTCTCTAATAGTATTTTGAGGCATTTTGCCTTGTCTATTCCTTTCGGTACCAGTTCCAGAAAGAAAGGTTCAGAACGGAATACTCCCATCTTATCTTTTAGCTTCTCCGCCATTTCTATTTCAAGTCGGTGCAGTGGCTCAGGGTCGCCTACAATCAGACATTTCGGCAACTTGTAGGTCACTTCATCAAGGAAGTTCGCCACCTGCCTTATCGGCATTTTGTTGAGGAAAGCTTCGTGACGTACATATTTGTCTTCCGCATTCTCTGTAACGATATATTCGTCGCAATATGACAAGATTTGAAAACCGTTGTTTTTTGCACACTGGTACAAATAAGGTTTGACAGCATCGTCGAGAACATTAGCATAAAGTATTTCGCGTGTCGTCCAGTCTATAATTTCACCTCCGTTATACGACAGAATGTATCCTTCGTATTCCGACATGTGCAGTTCCTCCGCTATGGGAGCAATGCCGTATGTAGGTCTTCCCGATGCAAGCACAATGCGAAGCCCCTCTTTCTGAGCATTGATTAAAGTCTCCTTTGTGTAAGGTGAAATTGTTTTGTCCTTCTTTGTCAGAGTGCCGTCAATATCAAGCACTAATAGTTTGTATTGGCTCATAAAATGTTTTTCCTAATTAAAATTACTGCAAATAAACAAAAAAAATTGAATACATTAGGGGCATTTGATATTTTTGTTCTGATTTTGTTTGCAATTATCCGATTATAATGTGGCGGATGGACACTTATGGAGCAATGCGCTGATAGGCGATACGAGAAGTTCCGTTAGCCACATGAACTATTCCGCATTTTACAAATCCGCAACGCTCAGCCAAAGACTGCATTATATGATTGTCCTCATGAGTATCCATCCGCAGGTTTCCGCATTTGCTGAAGCACCAATCAATGCAGAGCTTTCCTATCCCTTTGACGCTGCCGTCTGAAGCTAAACGGTGGATGACATGGTAAGGTTCATCATTCAGCCACTTTCCATTATATATTTTGTTGTACGTAGGGTCTGGGCTTGGTAACAGGCAGAAAGTTCCCATTATTGTCCGGTCGGATGTGGCACACACATAACAATGTTCTTGCTCTATTTCTTTTGCAATAAGTTCTTGTTGGGGGTAACCGTTTATCCATTGGCTGGGATTTCCTGATGAAATCATAAACTTTCGTGCAGAACAAAATATCTCCATGATTCGTTCCAAATCGCTCACAGATGCTTTTCGTATTGTTATTCCCATAGACTTTTATTTTTGCACAAAAATAATCAATTAATCTGACATTGGAAAGCTTTGTGCTTTCTCTTCACTCATGTTCTAAATAAAGATGTGTTTTGTCGAAATAATATGTCTATACTGAATATAGTGTCATATCTTCATGTTTTTTTCTTGTTTTCTGTCGGAATGATTGGCAAACAAAGTATGGGTATTGAAAGTGTTGTTCACTATAAAATTGAGGTCCCATAAAAAATTTTTTGAATTCGTTTTTTAGAGGGTTGCTCGATTTTGACAAAAAGTATGTAGTGTTAGCTGTTTTAGTTGCAATTTGCTTGTTTACTGTAAATTTGCTGTCTTTTTGATTTTGTCAAATGTTAAAATTCCAAGCCCTCTGGAACGCTTCAAAATGAAGTTCGCCGAACTTTTCTCGAAGAATGGGGATTCTATGCGCATTTCGTGAAGCCTTTGGGAATTGTGAAATAGTGTTTCATTTTTGAACCGTTCTTTTACATTTGTTTATTTCCGGCGAAGAGTTTTTTGAAAAAAACTACTAAGTTTTCAAATTTTCAGCGCACTGTCGTCAAAATTCCAGCGCACTGTTTTTTTTGCCACAGTGCGCTGCTTTTTTATTTTCTGTGCGCTGAAAATTTAACGACAGCGCGCTGAAAATAAAAAGACAGTAGGAAGTCAAGAAAAGAGCAGTTTGCATCGGCTAAAATGTTAAGAAGTGTATAAATTCTCATCTTGGAAGAACGTCTGTACGAAAACTTAAAAGTGAATAGTTTTAAGGTGGAGCTTGGAGATGATAATGATGAATTTTTGCGTAATAGATTAGAAATCAATAAATTATCAGAATATTCAAAACACTCAAAAAAATTGCGTCCGATACGTTTTTCTGAGCATTTTGAGAAAATTTGTATTCTATTGATTGTCAATTAGTTATATTTGAGCCAACATTTTCGTCTCTTCGCCATCAGCAAAAAAAACGCTTGAAGTGTTAAATTTTCATTTTGGGCGAAAATATCATTTTGTCAAATCGAAAAATGCCGTTATAGCGTGCTTTGCTGTTTTTTTAAGTGGGTGTATGCAAATCCTGTTTTTAAGCAGGGAGTCTGTGAATCCCCCTACATAATTATGAGAAATAAAATTTAGCTGAGAATTTAACGGACTATTGAATTGTATAATTTTGCATAAAATCGGACTCTTCTCAAGATAATTGAATACCTTTGCACATGATTAAATAACAAAGTATTCAAAATTTGAAAAAATATTTATACCTCAAGGTTTGATTAAACCTGTGAGAATCCAAAATAAAAATAAGATAATAGAAAAATGAAGAAGAGTCCGGTAATATTGTTTTTATTCTTTTTTTGCTCATTGTTCGTATATGCGCAAAGACCGTTCAAGGGACAGTTTATTAATGAGGAACTGAAAATCCGTATGAAACTTAATCTGTATAATGATTCTATACCAGTTCCGGGACTTGAACTTGACAGTTGCTTCGGGTTTCTTCAAGGAAGCATTAATGGTACATGGGCTATTCTGAAAGTAATCAAAATAGAGGATAACCGTGCAGAGGTGCGTGCTGTGAGTGACAGAGGAAGCGATGCTCAGACTCTTGAACTGACATTGACGGATAAAGGACTTGGTGTTAGACAGCTGAATGACAGCAATATGAAAGGTGTTGTAGGCAGAAAATATGTGAAGCTTCCTAAGATATTTTATTTTAAGAATGACAGATGAAAGAAGAGATATTAGAGTCGTTGAATCCTAACCAGCGTGAAGCTGTTGAATATTGCGACGGTCCTTCGTTGATTATTGCCGGAGCCGGTTCTGGGAAAACGAGGGTGCTCACGCATAAAATCGCCTATTTGTTGGAGAATGGCTATGAGCCGTGGTCTGTGCTTGCCCTTACTTTCACCAATAAGGCTGCCAATGAAATGAAGATGCGTATCTCCAATATTGTGGGATACGAGAAAGCACGCTATCTTTGGATGGGAACATTCCATTCTGTTTTTCTGCGTATATTGCGTGCGGAATACGAACAGATAGGCTTTTCTTCTAATTTTACTATTTACGACACGGCGGACAGTCGTGGTCTTATCAAGGATATAGTGAAAGAGATGGGGCTTGATGAAAAGATTTATAAGCCTGCATCCGTGCTGTCGCAGATTTCCAATGCAAAGAATCAGCTTGTGAGTGCGGAAGAGTATGCTGCCAATCCGGCGAATTATCAGAATGATGTGAGAAACAAAGTTCCGGCATTGCGCGACATATATATAAGGTATAGTAACCGTTGTAAGCAGTCGGATGCGATGGATTTTGACGATATACTTGTATATACTTATCGGCTGTTAGACCTCAATCCGGAGATATGCCGTAAGTATGCAGAGCGTTTCAGATATGTGCTTGTGGATGAGTATCAGGATACGAACTTTGCACAGCACCGCATCGTGTGGCTGCTTACGAAAGAAACGCAGAAAGTGTGTGTGGTGGGTGATGACGCACAGAGTATATATTCATTTCGCGGGGCGAATATTGATAATATCCTTACTTTCAAAGATGTCTATTCAAACAGCAGAATGTTCAAGCTTGAGCAGAACTATCGTTCTACTCAGACCATTGTGGCTGCCGCAAACAGTTTGATAAGTAAGAATCGCAGCCAGATACGTAAGAATGTTTTTTCGGAGAAAGAACCCGGTGAACGGATTAGTGTGACAGAAGCTTATTCGGATGTAGAGGAAGGGCAGATTGTTGTGCGAAGAATAAAACAGTTGCAGAGCCGGGAAAAATGTGAGTACTCGGACTTTGCCATACTTTACCGTACAAATGCCCAAAGCCGTATATTCGAGGAGGCATTGCGCAAAAATGGTCTTCCTTACAGAATATATGGCGGATTGTCGTTCTATCAGCGTAAGGAAATCAAGGATATTATAGCTTATTTCCGTCTGGCAGTGAATCCTAACGATGAGGAGGCTTTCAAGCGTGTGATTAATTATCCGGCGCGCGGAATAGGCAATACCACTCTTTCTAAAATAGTATCTGCCGCCACGGTGCAGAATACCAGTCTTTGGGAAGTGATAAACAATCCTCTTGCGTATGGATTGAATCTTTCAAAAGCTGTTTCTACGCGCATTGGCGAGTTCCGCAATCTCATTGCTTCGTTTATAGACATGGCAAATACTCAAACAGCAGGGGAGGTGGGAAGAACAATTGTCAAACAAAGCGGCATTATTGCCGACATCTATCAGGATCGCTCCCCTGAGAACCTGAGCAGACAGGAGAATGTGGAGGAACTTATGAACGGACTGGAGGACTTCTGTACATCGCGGATGGAGGAAGGCAACCAGAATGTCACTATCAGTGATTACCTGTCGGAGGTATCGCTTCTTTCTGATGTGGATACTGACAAGGGAGAAGATGAGCACAAGGTGACTCTTATGACCATACATTCGGCAAAGGGACTTGAATTTCCTACCGTATTTGTGGTTGGTCTTGAAGAAAACCTTTTCCCGAGTGCGATGGCGGGTTCTTCGCAAAGAGAAATGGAGGAGGAGAGGAGGCTGTTCTATGTTGCCCTTACTCGTGCGGAGCGTCATTGTTTCCTTACGTATGCAAAGAGCCGTTTTCGCTATGGAAGAATGGAATTTGGTACACCAAGCCGTTTTATCAGTGATATTGATTCGAAATATCTTGACCGAGGATTTTCCACATCGCGTGCTGCTGCAAGGAAAAGTACGGACGAAGTGGAACTTCCGTGGAAACGTCGCCGCAATCTTTTTTCTGAGGAGAAAGAAACATTTGTTAGTGAGTCATACAGCATAAATGAGTTTGAATTAAATCAGAATGCTTCTTCTGTGGCTGTAGAGGAAAAAGAAAAACAGTCGGAGGAAAAGAAAGTACAGTCTGAGTTTGTGCCGCCTTCACCGTCGATACGTCGCCTGTCTCCGGTTTCTTCTGCTGTGCGTAAACCGGTGTCTCCTTCTGCATCGGCAAATTCATCTTCCCGTTTCTCTGAAATAGAAGTGGGACGGTGCATAGAGCATGAACGCTTTGGCATTGGAACCGTTGAGAAACTGGAAGGAATGGGTGAAAACTGTAAAGCCACTGTACGTTTCCAAAATGCTGGTGTGAAGCAGCTTTTGTTGAAATTCGCCCGTTTTAAGATTGTTGATTGATTGTATCATAAAAAGAATTGTGTAATGAAATCACTTTTGGAAAAGAATATTTCTTGCATTCCTTCGCCGTGTTATGTGATGGAAGAGTCACTTCTTCGCCGTAATCTTGATGTCATAAAAAGAGTGGCTGACAGTGCAGGAGTTGAAATCATACTTGCTTTCAAGGCTTTTGCCTTATGGAAATCTTTCCACATATTCAGGGAGTATATAAACCACACCACTGCCAGCTCTGTCTATGAGGCGCGTCTTGCGTATGAAGAGTTTGGCAGTCTTGCACATACTTATTCACCGGCATATACGGAGGCTGACTTCCAGAAAATAATGGAATGCAGCAGTCACATTACTTTTAACTCCATGAGTCAGTATGAACGCTTCTATCCTTTGGTGTCGGCATATAACGCAAGTTGCGCTTCTTCCGGACTGGCTTCTCGACCAGCTGTTTCGTGCGGCTTGCGGGTGAATCCCGAATATTCGGAGATTGAGACCGAGCTTTATAATCCGTGTGCTCCGGGCAGCCGCTTTGGCATACTCGCGTCTGCGCTTTCCGAAAAACTGCCGGAAGGTGTGGAGGGTTTTCATATTCATTGTCATTGCGAGAGCGGGGCAGATGTTTTCCGTCGTACTCTTGTGCATATAGAGGAGAAGTTTGCCGGATGGTTCCCTCAACTGAAATGGATAAACTTCGGGGGAGGTCATCTTATGACACGAAAAGATTATGATACTGAGTTGCTGATTGAGACTCTGCGGGATTTCCGGTCACGTTATCCGTGGTTGCGTGTGATTCTTGAGCCGGGTTCTGCGTTTGCATGGCAGACAGGTCCTCTTGTGACTTCTGTGGTGGACATCGTGGAAAACAGTGGGGTGAGAACTGCAATTATAGATGCCAGTTTTACGTGTCACATGCCCGATTGTCTGGAGATGCCTTATAAGCCGGCTGTCAGAGGTGCGGAAACTTTGGATGATGATTCTTTGGAGGCTGCACAAAACAATGAACATGTGTATAGGATTGGTGGAAACAGTTGTTTGAGTGGCGACTTTATGGGATTGTGGAAGTTTGACCATGAATTGAAAGTGGGAGAAAATATTATCTTTGAAGATATGATTCATTACACGACCGTAAAGACTTGTATGTTTAACGGCATTTCGCATCCTTCTATAGGACTGCTTCATGTGGATGGGGCATTTGAGCTTTTCCGCCGGTTTACTTATGAAGATTACCGCGACAGAATGGACTGACTTTATTTGTTCTTAAAACAGTTTCTTAATATACTCTTGTCGTTTTTTAGGATTGGATTCCATGCTTTAACAAATGGAATCCAATCCGATATATACAGTCCCTATAAATAAAATATCCAAGTTTTGCAAGTGTTGATTCTCTGGGTTGGACGAGAATCCTGTTTTTATTTTACAAGACACATTGTAACTTTCGTTACTGTAGTCTAAAGCGAAATACTTGCCTGTATCGACGAAAACATACTACACTTTATATACACGGATAATGCTTTGAAAATATATTGTCTGTGCATAAAGGAATAGAAAACAATGCTCAAAAATCTCAAATCCACACTGTTGATTATAAAATCCACACTGTGGATTTTGTAAACTACACTGTGGATTATAAAAACCACAGTGTGGATTTGAGAATTTTGCATATCGTTTTTAATTCCTCTCAGCACCGAGATTTTTATTTTAGAGGTTATATCATCATTTAAATGTACTGTCTAAAATGTCAAATTCAGAATCTGTTTTAAAATGATTAGAAGAATCTCTGAAGGAGGATTTGTATAAATGCCACCGTCACCATTGCTTCTGCCGTATCCGTTAGGAATTCGTAATCAATAGTAAGCCTTCTGTAATTTATTATTTCCTGACTTCGTCAATGCGTCACCCCAATCAAGATTCGCTGTTAGAAAG
>X363_Desmarests_Spiny_Pocket_Mouse__coassemble_403_pt1 | contig 28700 bp, 24 predicted proteins | sample X363_Desmarests_Spiny_Pocket_Mouse__metabat2_low_PE_006 | metagenome-assembled genome bin X363_Desmarests_Spiny_Pocket_Mouse
GTGCATTTTCAAAAAATCTACGCTGAAAATTTCTCCAATCTACTAAGTTTTTAAATTTGTAGCGCACTGTCGCTGACAAAACAGTGCGCTGGAAAAGTGACGACAGTGCGCTGGAAATATCAAAACTTAGTAGATTTTCTGGAACGTCTCTTCGCCAAAGATAAACAAATGTAAAAGAACTGTCAAAAACGAAACACTATTTTACATTTCATAGAGCCTTCAGAAAATGCGCGTAGAATCCCCGTTCTCCGAGAAAAGTTCGGCGCGGTCGATTTTGACGCGTGCCAGCGGGCTTGGAATTTTAACATTTGGCAAAATCAAAAAGAAAGTATTCTGGCATGAAATCTGTAAAATGGAAATCTGAATAATCAAAATGCTATCATTTTGTCGAAATTGAATATTCCTCCAAAAAACGATGTCAAAAATTTTTTTATGGAGCTTCGGATTTGGAATGTGGCGATAAAGATTAATCTGTTCTCCGAATGGAAATTCCGAATGAAAATCAGATGGCTTTATGAGGTTTTATGCTGCAAAAAGGAGTCTGGATACGTCTTATAAACCGTCTTAAAAATTGTGCACTTGCTGATTTATACTGAAAATCTTGCATTTATGCCGTTTTTTTTATATATCTTTGCATAAAGTTTTCACAATCATATCAAATGAAGGCAACTAAAATTCTTTTTATTACACAGGAAATGATTCCTTTTGTACCGGAGACGCAGAAATCACTGGTAGGACGGTACTTACCTCAGGCAATTCAGGAAATGGGCCATGAAATAAGAACATTCACACCAAAATGGGGTATAATCAATGAACGTCGCAACCAGTTGCATGAAGTTATTCGTCTTTCAGGTATGAATTTGATTATTGACGACACAGACCATCCGTTGATAATAAAGGTTTCTTCAATACAGGCAGCAAGAATGCAGATTTACTTTATCGACAATGATGACTATTTCCAGAAACGTGCCATGACAACGGACGAGAATGGAAAGGAATATGACGATAACGGAGAACGTGCGATTTTCTATGCTCGCGGAGTATTGGAGACTGTGAAAAAGCTTCGTTGGGTTCCTGATGTGATACATTGTCACGGTTGGATTACGTCGCTTGCTCCTTTGTACATAAAGAAAGCATACAGTGATGAGCCTTCGTTTAGAGATACAAAGATTGTCTATTCTGCTTCTGCTCCCGAGTTTGCGAATGATTTGGGACAGCACTTTGCCGATTGCATTCCTTTCAAGGATGCGAAGAAGGAGGACTTTGCGGAATTGTGTAACGGAAAGTTCGGACATACGGAATTGTCAAAAATTGCCATCAAATTTTCCGATGGAGTGATTCTTGACAATGAGAATGTTGAGCCGGAGCTTGTGGAGTATGCAAAGGGTCTTGGCAAACCGCTTCTGGATTTCCAGCCGGAGGACGTGTATAAGAAAGCTTACAACGATTTCTACGAAACAGTTGTGGGCGAATAGGCTTTTCGACAATATGCCGGAAGGCGGTTGCTTGATAGGTAGCTTAATTTTTTTGATATTATAAAAGCTTGACATTGTATTTGTTTAAGATGAATTTGAAATCTGTTATTGCTGTATTCGTTTCATGTGTCATGTTCATCTCGTGCGATGACACAACGGATTCGCTGGGAATAGACATGATGCCGCCTACGGATCTTGTTACAAAGCATTTTGCCACATACGGTGTGACTACAGAGTCTTATCCTGTGGGCGACTCCGTACTTGCACGTTCAAGCATGTCCTATCTCGGACGCTTTACAGACCCGGAGACAGGAACTATTGTGAAAAGTGATTTTTTGGCTCAGTTTTATTGTAACGAAGGGTTTGCGTTCCCTTCAACGGTCATTGATGACAAGATTACCAAGACGGAGCTGCGTTTGTATATCGACGATTTTATAGGGGACTCGCTGGCAAGCTTTAAGTTGAGTGTCTATCCGCTGACCAAAGTGATGGACGCGGAAGACGACTATTATACGAATATTAATCCTGCACTGTATTGCGATTTGGAAGAAGAACCGATAGCGGTCAAATGGTTTACTATTGCTGACAATACTATCAGTGACGAAGACCGTTGGTCTTCCAACTATTACAATAACATCAATATTCCTCTTCCGGAATCCATTGGTCAGGCTATATACGATGAATATCGCAAGAACCCTGATGTTTTCTCAAATACAGAGACTTGGATTAACAGTGGACTGCCATGCAGCAAGGGATTTTACTTTAAAATCGAGAGTGGAGACGGTGCAATGGCATATATAGATATTGCGCGTTTCAACCTTTATTTCAGGTATCACGATGAGGACTACAAGAAGGACACGTTGGGAGTGTGCCAGTTTGCATCCACGGAAGAAGTTGTTCAGGCTACAAGGTTTGAGAACCTGAATCTGGATGTGCTGCTGGACGACAAGGAGGCGACCTATCTGAAGAGTCCTGCCGGTATATTCACACTGGTGACATTGCCGACAGACGAAATAAACTTCAATGATACGATAAACTCTGCTCGGTTAGTATTTACTCGCTATAATGATAAGGTTGAAAGCAAATTCAAGCTTGGCATCCCTCAGAAAGTGCTGCTGGTAAGGCTTGATGATTATATCAACGGGTATTTTGAGAAGTACTCGTTGGCGGACAATAAGACATCTTATCTTACTTCTTTTGATAGCAGTACGAACACATACGAGTTTAGCAATATATCTTTATTGCTTACGCAGTGTTTGCAGGAGAAGAAGAATGGGACTGCTACGGAAAACTGGAACAAGGCATTACTGATTCCTGTGGAGGCTACATACGAAAGCGGAAGCACATCGTCTTTAGTCAAGTTGAGCCATGATTTCAGTATGGGAAGTGCGAAACTTGTAGGAGGAGCAAATGACAAAGTAACTTTAGAGGTTATTTACAGTAATTTTAATGAGAAATGACGAATCTCGCTTCATGTTTTAGTGAAGATTTGACAATGAAGTTGAAAAATAAAGAGACAGCCGTAAGGCATAGAACTTGGGCTGTTTCTTAGTCTTGATTGATATAATATGAAAATTATCTATTTCCACGGTTTTGGCTCGTCCGGTGCGAGTGGCACCGTGGATTTTTTGCGTAAACTTATGCCGGAGGCAGAGGTTTTGGCACCGGACATCCCCGTAGATCCTGTTGAGGCACTGCCTTTTCTTAAAGATTTCTGTGAGCAGGAGCAGCCGGATGTGATTGTCGGTACAAGCATGGGCGGGATGTATGCCCAGCAGATGCGTGGTTTCAAGCGTATTTGTGTCAATCCGGCATTTAATATGTCGGTCCAGAGCAAAGTGCTGAAGACCGGAGTGCATAAATTCTTCAACGGCAGGAAAGACCATCAGAAAGAATTTAAGATTACGAAGGAGATAATCCAGCACCATAATCAGATGGAGCGCAATCAGTTTAAGGGCATTACGGACTTTGACAGGGAGAACTGCTACGGACTGTTTGGCATAAATGACCCTGTGGTGCACACATACGACCTTTTCAAGAAGTACTATCCTCATGCCATACGTTTTGAGGGTGAGCACCGTCTGAATGATAAGGTGATAAAGAAAGTGCTGATTCCTTTGATAGAAGAGATTACAGGGCAGAAATAATCTTAGTGGTATTTCTGTTGCGATAAAATATTGACGGATAAAGTAAAAGCTTGGAGATTTGCTGATTGTGCAGCATGTCTCCAAGCTTTTGCTTTTTGTTATTCGGAACAGATTTCTGCAACTTGTTCTTGAACAGCGTCAAGTTGGCTCAACAGTTTGTAGAATGTGAATTTGAATGTTTCAGCATTGTTCAGATATTGCTCTGACTGATAGTAGTAGCTGCTGTCAAAACACAATACTTTTACCCCTTTCTTAAGATTGGTCTTTTCAAGGGCCTTGACAATCTTCTCTTTTGTAAAACTTTCGGAATACGTATAGAACTTGTATGTGCGTACATACATGGGGGCTGTGTCCACCTTGCTAACTTCTATGTAGTACACCTTTCCTTCCTTCTTGAACTTGATGTCTCCATCTGAATCTATTTCTGGAACATATCCTTCTTCTTTGAGGAAAGTCTCGATGTCACTGCGAAGTTTTAGTTGCCCTGCTGTGAACTCTTCTTGGGCTGACGACACGGCTGCCCAAAGGAGGCATAAAAGCGATAATAATCCAAGTCTTTTCATATTTGTATTCTTTTAAATGTTGTTACATGTTATTTCCTTGTTGTATAGATAATCCTTCCTTTTGAGTCATAGAGTACACATGTGATAGTTATGCCTCCTCCTAATTCTTTTTTCAATGCATTGGAATACTGGACGATGACATTATTCAGCTCGCTAAGTTGGGTCTCATTCAACTCATATTTTGAAACCGAGATTTTGAATGTGGTTTCGCACGATGATGTTCCTGTCACTTTTATTGATTGAATATGTAAAGTGTAACCATCGTTGTCGAATGAAGTCGGGAGTTCTGTATTCAGTTCTGCCACTCTTGATTGCCAACTTTGATTGACATTTGTGGTGACAGGTGTACTTGGAGTATCTACTATTACCCATTTCTCGCCGTTCCATTTCATTGAACCGTATAATTTACCGTTTGCCTGATAGAATTTCGCCGTATTAGGTGTTCCGTTTGCATCATACGTGATTACATACTTATGGTATCCACCAGAGGCATTGACGGGTTTACCGTCTGTTCCATAAAAGGCTTCTAACGTCTCATTGCCGTTGCTGTCATATTCGTACTTTATTTTGTGTACCTTGTTAATAAGCATCGGATTGCCGTCTGTACCGAAGTAGCACTCTTCTGTCTTTTTGTTATTGTTACTGTAAGCGTATGTCACTTTATGATACCCGTCCTTGCTTAATGTCGGTTTGTCGCTTTCATTGAAATAAGCATAGCTTGTCACGTTGGATTTGCGGTCGTATGTCATTCGCGAGATTGCCCATTTGGTGTTTGGATTCACTATGAACTTTCCGTGTCCGTCTTGGGCTGCAATATACGTCATATTTCCCCATTTGTCGTACTTGCATATACCAACAGGTACCATTACTTTCGGATCTGTGGGTTTTCCGTCTATCCCATAAAAGCACTGCTTGATAACTTTGCCCTGTGCATTATGTTCGTATGTGGATTTAGACCATCCTTCATCACATACGGCAGGTTTGGAATCTGTGCCGTAATAGTAGCTTTTCACAATATTGCCTTTATTGTCGTATTCATACTTCTCTATGGCATAGTTCTTATTGTTATACGGCGCGAGTGCTCCTTTGGTGTCATAGTACCTTCGCTCTGTCATTTGGCTTCTGTTATTGTACTTTGTTGTCCACCTATGCACATGCCAACTGTTGATGGTTGCTTCTCCGTTTCTGTCGTATACACTACTTTCAATTTCGTTATCGTACTTGTCATACTTGTATCGGATTGCAACCTTGTTCTTCGCCAGCTTGCCATCGAGACCTATTTCTTTGTTTTCCAGTATGTTACCTCGCTCGTCACGCACATAATCGTTTCCTGCAATACCATCAACAAGCATCAAATCTCCTTTTGAATTGTAATATCTTGAAGACTTCAAATTGCTGTTTTCGTCAAATGTGTATTTGTATCTGGCTGCTATACCAGACACAATTCCGGGCTTGTCGCGCTCATCAAAGAATATGCGTTCTATATGATTCCCTTTTTCATCATATACGTCATCCCAACCAGCTACATTCTCATCGCTTGTTACAAGCTTCTTCTTGCTTTCATCGTAAAATGCTATATGTATTTGGTTTCCATGTGTGTCATACTTGATTTTTACGTGACATACTCCATCCAAACATTTGGTTGGCTTCAGGTCTTTGCCCAAATAGGTCTGAGAGGTGAGCAGATTCATGTCGTTATAGGTAAGGATATATCCAACGGAACCGTCTTTCTTGACACAAGGTTTTCTGTCGGTTCCGTATGAAATTCTTTTTATCATGTTGCCTAAAGAATCATATTCGCACTGGAAACCTGCCTCTTCTTCTGAAGATTCGCATAGCTGACCTGTTGTGTTATATGTCCATGCTTCAATTATATTTCCACAATCGTCTCTTTTAATCTCAATGGTTGTGTACTTGTCTTTGCTTTCGCACTTTTTGCCGTCAATATCCAAGTATGTCTCTTTGACGATAAAACCATTCTCATCGTATTCTCTTTCACTAGCACTAACACCTAATTTCATATCGTATGAAGGCTGCCTGTCCACACCTAAAGCTTCTGTTTTTATACGGAATCCATTGTGGTCATAATAAGAACGCATTCCTGCAATACCGTTTTTCTTTGGCATCATTAACTCACCGTCAGAATCCTTATGGAGTGCGTATGCGATATTCCCATTGTCATCGTATTCCATCTCATATATACATATTCCATCTGTATCATCGTAAGCAGGCTTTTCATCTATTGTATAATATTCGGCACGAATCCAGTTGTCTTTATCGTCATAATAGAACTTCTTGATACCTAATCCCCATTTTGTTGGTTGAGGCTGTCCGTCTTTTCCAATGTAATGAATTTCTACTGCTCGCCCTTTATCGTCACGGATATACGTGCGTCCGTAGATGTTGTTGTCGTCGCCTACACTCTGATTGGAGAGGTTTGCATATTTGATACAAGAAATGTATCCATTGTTGTCATATTCGAGCCACCATCTTGAAATGCGTCCTTTTGTTTCTCTTGTGTCTTCGAGTACACGTGTATAGCCTACGGTCTGTCCGGACATGGTACGTTCTGTTCCATGTTCATCGTCATATTGGAATACCAGTGTGTTGAGTTTGTCATTGTATGCTTTTACATACAGAACCTTACCGTTGCGGTCTTTCACTTTTACACGGCTGACTTTGCCATTTTCCGTATAATAAAGCCATTGGTCTATTGGCCTTTCGTTACGTTCAGACTCTTCGTCTTCAATGATTTTGTCTTTGCTGTTAATGTGTGATACACGAAGAAGTTTACGTTTACAGTATTCAAATCTGTATAACCGATTAACATGGCTTTTCTCTTTCTCGCTCAGTTCTCCGATGCCTTGTGGAACACCCCACTGCTCTGCGTAATCTTTATAATAATAGACTTTTGTACGGTTGTAATCCCAATAATAGATTCCTGCACCTATAATTAAAACAATACATGCAGCAATGCTTGTCCATACCCATTTGGATATTTTAGGTGGATAAACTGCAAGATGGAGGGCTTTTTTGAACTCTGCGCAACTTTGATAACGGTCTTCCGGCTTTTTAGCAGTGGCTTTATCTACAACTTTCTGCACCTTTTCTGACACATATTTATAATATGTTTTCAGTCGTGGAAGAGGTTCCTCTATTACTTTTTTGTTAATATCAAATTCAGTGAGAGTAGTAGTGTCGTAAGGTGCATTTCCTGTCAACATTTGGTGCAGAAGCACACCAAGAGAGTATATGTCCGAGCGTTCATCCAGATGTTCACCTTTTACTTGCTCCGGACTCATATAGGAAGGAGTTCCCATGATGAGATGGTCTTTATCTTCTTCCTCCTTTTTGATGATGGTAGCGATGCCGAAATCCAGAATCTTAGGTGTTCCGTCTGTTGTGATGATGATGTTCGATGGCTTGATGTCCCTGTGTATGATGTTATGCTTGTGGGCATATCCCACCGCATCGAGTATAGGCTCGAACAACGGACATATTTTTTCTTCAACAATCAGTCCAGAAACGGTATTGATGTAGTCTTCAAGACTTTTACCATCAGCATATTCCATAACAAGATAGATATTTCCTTTTTCATCAATGTCATAGTCATGGAATGCCACTATGTTATGGTGGTTGAGTCCTGCTAAATGCTCAGCCTCTTCTTTCAGGCATTTTTTTGTGAACTCATTTACCATATCAGCATTAATCACCTTTATGGCCGCCTTCTGTTTGCTGATGAATTTATGTTCTCCTAAATATACGCTGCCCATTCCGCCTTTGCCTATGAGGGAGACAATGCGGTAGTTAAGTATTTCTTTTCCTATCATGGTGTCTTTTTTTATAGTGATGATAAAATGGATGTCAGACAATTAACTCCAAAGCCTATCCATGCGACTTTGGCTGCCTGACTTGCTTTATGTGGTGTTTTGTCTTTCCAACAGAAATATAGAATCCATCCCGCGATGGGAATTAAGAATGCAAGTATTCCCCAACCTATGCCCAGTGAGTCTTCTTCTGAAGAATATATGACTGGCTGTTCTTTGTTTTTATATACATGAGTCTCTTCTTCGTAATCAAAAACCTCTTTGTGCTGAGGTAGTGGTAGTAATGCATATACTTGTGCCCAAGGCAATGGGATGCGATTGGCGAGCAAGATGTTCGCTCCCGGTGTGATAGATATTCGTTCGTTGTTGATTATTCGTCCGCTAATGCTTGAACCGTTCTTGCTTGTGTCGTAGAAGACGTACTGGTTTCCTACAATGCTTATTTCAGCATGTACACGACTAATTCCTTCGTAAGGGATTACAATGTCGCAATGACTACTTCGTCCTATTGTAATGGTTCTCATGATGATAATCCTACTATAATGTTAATGATTGAATTTATGATAAAGCCAATCCATGCTATTTGGGCTGCGCGTTGTGCTTTGTCCGGCTTGTCGTTTTTCCATATTCCCCAGAGTACCCAGCCTACTAACGGACATATAAATGACAGAATAGATAAGCCTATGCCCAACTTTTCTGTTTGTGGCAGAGGTGGAGGCGGAGGAGGGGGTGAGAGTGGAGGTGTTAATCCTCCTCTTGATTTCATGATTGCAATCACTTTGTTCCAGTCTAACATGCATTCACTTCTGCCAGCAAGAAGTATTTGAGGTAGGTTGGAAGTTCCTTCGTATGCAATACTTTGGTTGCCATGCTTCAGAAATCTGCCGTCTATACCGGTACCGTTGCTGCTTTTGTCTGTAAACTCGAAGACATAGCTCCCTGTCGGGGAATTAGTTGGACGGCAGATGATTTCTGCATGATGACCGCTTACGTATTGACTGTCAATAACGATGTCATTGTCATGGTTGCGTCCTATCTTCACCATAATGTAGCCTGTTGTCTGTTGTGTTGTACCATTCAAGGCGGCTTTGAACTCATGAGGAGACTGATAACGTAAAGTCATATTCTTGTCTGCTGCCTTGAATATGATTTTCTCTATCTCTTCGGATGTGTCGGGTACAATACTCCGTATGCTTGGAATTTGATTGCCGAGAATGTTGCATGTCGTTTCATGGTTGTTGCTTCCTTGCTTGATGGCATCTCGTCCTGAAAGCATGTAGAATAGCAGACACCCTAATGAATAGATGTCTGTTCTCCGATCAATGTTGTCACCTTTTGCCTGCTCCGGACTCATATAGTTTTCTGTGCCGATGATGGTGCCGACAGTATGACCTGTTGATATGTGAGCGTCTTTAGCTATTCCGAAGTCAATGATGCATATACTGCCGTCAGGTCGGAGCATGATGTTCGAAGGTTTGATGTCACGGTGAATCTTTCCCATGTCATATATGTAACTCATAGCATCGAGAATTTTTCCCATAATTATCCGTGCCGAATTTTCATCGTATGGACCATTTGCCTTGACATGTTGCTCTATGGTTTCTCCTTCGATAAACTGCATGGGCAGATACATGTTGCCATCTTTGTCGCTGAATGGGCTGCCAACGATTTTTACTACGGAAGGATTGTTCAGCTCTGCCAAAGTCTTGACTTCCATGTTGAACAAGTTGCGATACTCTGGATAGCAAGTCACTCTGTTGCTCATCATTTTAATGGCTATGGTGTTGCCATTCGGATCTTTCCCTTTGTACACACATCCCATTCCGCCGGCACCTATTTTATCCAGAATGGTATATTCAGAAATTTTCATTTTTTTGCGACTTTGACTTTTATCTTAAAATTCTTTTCTTCTCCATCTTTTTTTGCTGAGACTGTTATGGAGAACTCTTCCGGAAGAGTATTCTTCTTGTCATTGAAAGAAAAATGTATGTTTTTTCCATTGTTTTGAACAGTATAATACTCTTCTTTAGAAGCATCTTTCAAATCATATCCATTCAGATATATTATTTTTTTAGTGTTTGTACCCTCTTTGTTGGATATGATGAGAAATTCTGGTGCTTTTTCGTCATATTTCGCCTGTATCGTATATTCGTCAGGAATGCTGTTGTGCTTTTCCCCTTCTTCTTTAGATTCTTCTTTCATCGTGTCTTTGGCATTATCTTCTTTTGTCGCTGTTTTAGAACCTTCCTTTTTGCTTTTATTGTCAAAATGGTTGAGAAGAACTTCTGCAAAATCTTCTTCTGCTTTTATAGGTGTCGCCAGAGCAAAACGATATATTTGAGTTGAATCTTCGAGCGTAAAGCGCAACGAATCGTCTTTATAGCCTTCTTCTATTTCCAAAATGACCTCTTTGTGTGGAGCACTTCCTACAAGCAATTGGGTTACACCATTGCTGTTTATCACTTTAATGCTGTTTACAGATAAATTGCATTCTTTGCTTTCGAGTTCATTCGGCTCTGCTCCTTCTTGTTCAAAAAACTGAATCTTTGTGGGGAAAGTTTGATTTAATGGATCATTTGTAATTCTTATCCTGCTTTTTCCAGGGATGATGTTCAGCTTTGTGCCTTCCCCCAATACAAAATACTCTGTGTTTTTGCGTGGAGGTTCGCTTTCTTTCTCTTCTTGTTTAGGTATGAAGAAGAGAACAGCAATAATAGCAAGGAACGCTATTGAAGAACCGATAATTGCAGCTGTTCTGATAATTTTGCTTTTACTTTTGACAGCTTCGGGAACAGCAGAAAATTCTACAAGTTGTACTGTAATATTGTCAAGGCCTCCGTTGCGTTTGGCTTTTTCCACGAGCTCTTCTACGCGCTGATGGAATGACAACTCTTTCTGTTTGCTTACAGTCTTTTCTATTTCCGCATCACTAACCATTCCGCTGAGACCATCGGAACACAACAGGAAACAGTCTCCTGCTTCCGGTAATATGGCTTCCTCACGTACAGTTGCCGGTTTCATGTCCGGCAGACCGAGTGCATTGGTTATTTCGTTTTTGCGAGGATGGTGTTCTGCTTCTTCTTTTGTGATGGCACCGCTGTCTACAAGTGTCTGTACAAATGACTCGTCCTTGGTTATCTGTTTTATTGTTTTTTTTCTTATCAAATATATTCGACTGTCGCCTACAGATCCGATGTAAACCTTCCCGTCTCTTACAATGAGCATGACACAGGTTGAACCCATACCCCTCAGTTCTGGATGAATATTAGTGTGGTTGAGAATTGCTGTGTTGGCAACATTTATTGCTTCACGAATGGCGACTCTCGGATCGCTAAAATTGTTTGTCGTCAGGAATTGTTTGATGCTGTCTATTGCCAAATGTGAGGCAACAGCACCGCCCACATGTCCTCCCATACCGTCACATACAACAGACACTAAACCGTTGTCGCATTCAAAATGCCCGCAGTAGTCTTCATTGGCTTTGCGCTTGCAGCCGATATCTGATAATTCTACTATGTTACAGTATGCAGATATATTGTTCGTTTTGTTCATGTCTGATTATTTTGCTGTTAAAACTGTGGTATAGCGAGGAAGATGAGTTTGGTGGAACCTATAACTATGACGTCGTTTGATTGAAGCTCATAGTCGCGTCCGACAAATTTCCCATTTATGTAAGTCCCGTTTGAAGATTTTTGGTCTTCAGCCCAGTATATTCCTTCAGCTTCACGATATAATATGAGCAGATGAGTTGACGACATGTTGCTGTCTTTGACGAAAGGTATATCAGATGTCGTTGCCCTGCCGATGATGTTTCTTCCTTCATATATTTTATAAACCTCACCCATCGGATTTTCATCGTATGATATAAGAACTCCGACGAGTTTGCGGTTGGATTGAGCCCCAACGGAAGTTTCTCCGGTTGGATTTACGTGACGTATGACGGTTCCGCCTCCTGCGATATCGTTGTGGTCATTGATTGGTATAGTCTTTTTTGTTGGATCGTCAACTGGTGGCCATCCATCTGGTCCCGGGTTTACTGTGGTGCTGTTTGTTTTGTTTGATGGGCAGAATGGGCATTCATCACCGTAGATGCTTGAGTCATATTGGTGTCCGTTTGGACATTTCTTTGTAGCCATAGTCTTTTGTTTTATTGAAGTTATTAATTGTTGAGTTCTTTGATGTATTTGGCTTTGATAGCCATATTGAATCCCTGTGCTCCCGTGACTCCTGTCATTCCTGCATGATGGATTCCTATTAGTTTGCCTTTTACGTTGAAAATCGGTGAGCCGCTCGCTCCTCCCGCAGAGGATGCGTTATGTCCGAATTCATATTCGCCTCTGTCTTGGGTGATAGTTCCTGATTGTATTTGGTTTTGCAATCCTTTGTCCGTATTTCCTATTGTGACTCCGTAAGGGAAACCAATAGAATAAACTTTCTTGCCTTGCGTCAGTTCTTCCTCGTTGTCTGCCGCTGTGTTAATATCTATAATCGTATTTACACCTTGTGGCAGTCTGAAGTTTTCTGTCTGCGCAATAGCCACATCCTTGTTAGTGTCACTATGTCCTTTTGCTTCTCTGCATGGTATAAAATTTGTGTTGCTGAATGGAAGACCGTTAGGAATTATTCCCATTGTCACAATTTCACCTACAACTTTCACTTGCGGTATGTAGGTGTCGTATAATGGGTTTTCCTGCAAGGCGCGCACTTTCAGTACTGTACGTATGACTTGGGCTATGTGCTCAGAGTCCTTGGAGAAAAGCCATGGACGGCATACATGCAGATTGGTCGCCATTTTCCCATCTTCAGAAATAAAAAAAGCTGTTCCAGTAGATTGAGCCGTACCTTCAATCACTTTTTCTTGTTTTTCATCCCATATAAGATGTGTGTTCTCGTCCAAGCCTAATAGCTTGTGTATATTTTCACCTTCCCCTTGGCTGTCGAGTTTCACCACATAGCCATAGTCCACGTATATCAGGCAGACTGCATCACTGTATTTCTTGTATATATCTTCTTCCGTCCAATCCCTGTGATTTTTATACCATTCTATACCGGCAAGTGCTATTAGAATACATGCAACAGCGGCAATGGATGCAAAAATCCAAGTCCGGTTCTTTTTATCTGAAGGTTTGACCGGAGGAAATATATTCTCCCAGTCTAAAATGTGATTGCGTGTGATGCTTACTTTGTCTCCTTTTTGAAGTGTCCGTTTTATGATTCTTTCTCCATTGACAAATGTGCCGTTGGTGGAATTGCTGTCGGCAATGACAATCTCGCCGGTTGACAGCTTATACAATATGGCATGTTTACTTGAAACGTCACTTGAAGCAATTACGATGTGATTGTCGGGATTGCGTCCGATTGTCTTGAATGCAGACACATTTTGAGGTACTGCCGGATTTTCCTGTTTGATGGAGGAGGAAACCCTTGTTTTTTGTGGGACACTGAGTATGCTTTGTATACTGATTACTTTATTGCCCAGCATGAGTGTGTCTGTGGGCTTTAGTTCTGTGTCCGAGGTGATGCGTTTGTTGTTTACGAACGTTCCGTTCAGAGAGTTTAAATCACGAATGATGATTGACTGATTGTCCAAGATTGTTATGATGGCATGTTGCCCGGAAATGGTTTGGTCATCTATAACATAATCGTTAATATCTTTCTTCCTCCCAATTTTTATTGTTCTCATAAGCCTGTCTGTGTTAGAATTGGTTATGAGACAAATTTAATGATTTGTAAAGGAAATGAAATGACCGAGAAAAAACTATTCGTGAGTTTTGCGGATTTGTGCGTGGAGTGATAAAATACTTGCGTGAACTTTATGAAGAGCTGTTCTCTGATATCTGATTATCGCATAATAGAGTGAAGCGATTGGTGATGTCTTTTATTACGGCTTTCGACACTTTGAGGGTGTAGTTGTTGTCTTTATTGTCCGACAGCACAACGATTTGTTTGGCATTGTTTATTCTGGCCAGACATTTTGTGTTTATGATGTGGCTTCTTCCGAGCCTTATGATAAATGAAGATACATCCGGATATTTTGTCATTGCGGTTTCTATCTTGGACAAGCCAAAAGGAATCATGAATTTGTAGCCCGACACATAATATATATAAGTGTAATGGTCGTCTGCTTGCATAAACATCACCTTTTCAAGATTGATGACATAGAGTTCATCGCGAGTATTTAAGTATAGATTCATGTTCAGTATGCTGGCTAACAGTCTGCTACCCCTTTTTTATTCAGCTTTCTACTATTCGCGTTCCCCTAATGAACAGTATGGTCTGATGAAGATTATTGATATATGAAAAAGCGCGGGAACTGTACCTGTCACTCGTCCTACATATCGAGGCTCTCGCATTGCCCACCACTGCTGAACGAGCAACGCAGAAGCCCACGCCGATATGTACACATAATCTTCTGCTGGAGGCAGCTTGTCAAAAAGGCAAGCCGTATATACCAAGCATGAGAGATATGTATTGACACACCTCGCAGACATCTACAGTTGCTTTGTTGAGGCAGTGGTTCGGAATTTGCGAGATTTCGATATGCCAGAAACAAAGGTCGTGTAAACGCCTTTCTTTTTATGTATCCCACCCACATCCCCCTTTTAGGGTTGTCGGCATGGGCTTGTCCCTCATTGCCTTACAAATGCAGCTTTTAGTTATACCGCGTTCTGTCTCAATGGGGAATATCCTTTTTACAGAAGGATTCTGTCAGCAAAAATACGTATTTTTATTGTCTCATGGAAAAAACTATACATTTTTTTGAATAGAAGTTTCTGAATTGAAGGATTGTCAGGAGATGGATGAAAAGAAAAATCCGCTTTTGTCGTTGGTGATGAAAGATATTCGGCATACCAATTCATCATAGATGACAAAAGCGGATTCTTTTTTATATAAAATGAAATATGTTAAGTGTAAACTTGCAATATAATAATTGGATTTACACTTTTGCTTCTTTTCAATCAGGCATACATGGCAACGATAGCCTCATAAAGCTCCTGTTTGCCTGAAGTAACTTTTGGCTCACCAACTTGCTTGCCGTATTCGTAAGCCTCTTCCAGAGTCATCTTGCCTTCTTCGAACTTTTTGCCAAGACCGCTGTCGAAAGAAGCGTAGCGGTCTGCAAGCATCTGCTTGTAAGGAGACTCTTCAAGCAGTTTGGCTGCTGATTCAAGTGCGCGAGCCATTGCATCCATTCCTGCGATATGTGCGATGAATATATCTTCAAGGTCTGTAGAGTTTCTGCGAGTCTTGGCATCAAAGTTTGTACCGCCTGTTCCGAGACCGCCGTTTCTTATAATTTGCATCCATGCCTGTACCAATTCGTACTGGTCGATAGGGAACTGGTCTGTATCCCATCCGTTCTGATAGTCGCCACGGTTTGCGTCGATAGAGCCGAGCATTTGATTGTCAACAGCTACTGCGAGTTCGTGTTCAAATGTATGTCCGGCAAGAGTAGCATGGTTCACTTCAATGTTCACCTTGAAGTCCTTGTCCAGATTGTGTGCCTTCAAGAAACCGATGACAGTCTCTGTATCCACATCATACTGATGCTTGCTTGGCTCCATTGGCTTAGGCTCAATGAGGAAAGTGCCCTTGAAACCTTTTGAACGTGCATAGTCGCGTGCCATTGTGAGCATAGTCGCCATGTGCTCCTTCTCGCGCTTCTGGTCTGTGTTGAGAAGGCTCATGTAGCCTTCGCGTCCTCCCCAGAACACATAGTTTTCTGCGCCAAGCTCGATGCCAGCATCTATGGCATTCTTGATTTGAACGATAGCACGTGCCACCACGTCAAAGTCCGGATTGGTGCTTGCACCGTTCATGTAGCGTGCATGACCGAACACATTGGCTGTTGACCACAGCAACTTGATGCCTGTCTGCTGCATTTTCTCTTTCAGATAGGCTGTGATGGCTTTGAGGTTTGCCTCATATTCCTCTACGGAGTTGCCTTCGCTTACGAGGTCAACATCGTGGAAACAGAAATAAGGGAAACCGAGTTTTTCCATAATCTCAAAGCCGGCATCAGCTTTCTGCTTGGCAATTTCTACTGCGTCCGTACCTTCGTTCCATGGGAATTTCTTGGTTCCTCCGCCAAACTGGTCGCCGCCTTCTGCGCACAATGTGTGCCACCATGCCATAGCGAAGCGAAGCCATTCCTTCATAGGCTTGCCCATGATTATTTTCTCTGCGTCATAATAATGGAAGGCCATAGGATTTTTCGACTCTTTGCCTTCAAAACGGATTTTCTTTATCTCCGGAAAAAATTCTTTAGACATAACTGTTCTTTTTTTGTGATTCTATAATATTGTTTTCTCTCGCTCTTTTGTGGGATGGAAGTGGTGTCGATAGCCTCTGACACTACTGATTGATGTGTTTTGCCAGTCTTTCGCTCCACAGTCCGTATGCGTCGATATAAGCCTGACGGTTCTTTGTGTCCGGTTCGGTGGTGAGTATATGTTCCAGAGTGGCGAATGCCTCGTTGTTGTCCTTGTAGATGCCCGTACCGATTCCCGCGCCTTTGGCTGCTCCGGCGGCACCGTCAGTGTCGTAGAGGTTGATTGTTGCGCCTGTGATTCCGGCAAGAGTCTCGCGGAACATCGGGTTGAGGAACATATTGGCATGTCCGGCATGTATGTCCGTGATGTTCATGCCCATTCCCTCCATGATTTCTATACCTTGTTTAAATGAGAACACAATGCCTTCTTGTGCAGCGCGAAGAAGATGTGCTTTGGTGTGTACATTGAAGTTCAGACCCTCGATTGAACATCCTGTTTCTTTGTTTTGCAGAATCCGTTCAGCTCCGTTGCCGAAAGGAATGATGCTCAGTCCGTTGCTTCCGATGCCTACTGTGTCGGCGAGTTGGTTCATATCCTTATATGAACATCCCTCGGGAGCGACTGTGCGCTTCATCCATGCGTTGAGGATGCCGGTTCCGTTGATGCAGAGCAGTACTCCGAGACGAGTTTGCGACTCTGTGTTGTTGACATGCGCAAAGGTGTTCACTCGACTCAATTTGTCGTAGTTCACTTCGCCGAGCACTCCATACACGACTCCCGATGTACCTCCGGTGGCTGCAATTTCTCCCGGATTCATCACATTGAGCGACAGTGCGTTGTTTGGCTGGTCGCCAGCACGGTATGATATGGCTGTGCCTTCTTTCAGTCCGAGTTCCTCTGCTACAGAACGGCAGACTGCCGACTGTAAACCGAATGTAGGGGCGATGTCGGCAATCAGTGACGAATCGAATCCGTAATATTCAAGTATATCTTTGCTCACCTCACCGTTTCTGAAGTCCCAGAACATGCCTTCCGAAAGTCCGGAGACAGTTGTGTTCATCGTTCCTCCGCTGAGTCTCATGGCGATATAGTCGCCCGGAAGCATAATCTTGTATATCTTGGAATAGATTTCCGGCTCATTGTCCTTCACCCATGCCAGCTTGGCTGCTGTGAAGTTGCCCGGCGAATTGAGCAGATGGCTCAGGCACTTCTCATGTCCGATGGCATCGAAGGCTGCATTGCCGTAGGAAACGGCGCGCCCGTCACACCAGATGATGCTTGGACGAAGAGGCTTCCCCGCCTTATCCACACACACCAGTCCGTGCATCTGATAGCTGATGCCTATCGCCTTGATGTCTTCTCCTTTCACGCGGGCCTCGGTCATGACCTTCTGTGTGGCTGCTTTCAGATTCTCCCACCACATTTCCGGTTCTTGTTCTGCCCATCCGGCTTTCACTGCAATGATTTCTGCTTCTTTTTCAGGATAGAAGGCAGAAGCTTTACACTTCCCTGTCTCGGCATCCACAAGTGATGCTTTTACAGACGATGTGCCTATGTCGTAGCCTAATAGATACATGTTTCTTGTTGTTTTTTTATCTTGTTCCTTTTTTTAGTTTTTCTTTGTGATGCTTCTCATGCAAGCTTCTTGTCGAATCGGAAGTAGCGTGCCGCACGATGGCTGACACCTTTTTCCTTTTCGTCAAGCGGAATGACGTATGGCATCGACTGTATTTTCTTGTGGAAGTTGCGCAGATCTATTTTCTTACCAATCACCTCTGTATATACGGAATAGAGCTGTGCAGCTGTGAACTTCCGTGGCAGCAAATCGAAAATCTTCGATGGAGTGATGGTCGCAATGTCTCTTATGGAGAGTATGGCTTCCTTTACAATGTCGTTATGGTCGAAAGCGAGTTGAGGAAGTTCATTGACCGGAATCCAACATGCCTCGTAGTTGTTGTCCAACATCTTGTACTTCCTTTCGATGCGCAACAGCGACAGGTAGGCGATGGTTACAATGCGTTCAAGATGATGCTCAAGATGGTGGAAACGCTCCAGCCATATCTTGTCGTTGGGATTGGACAGACGTTTGGCGCCGCCGAAGGCGCGGAATTGTACCATCTTCACTTGAGATAGTCCTGTAAGTTGTTTGAGCACTCTCTGTGCCGCATCGTCAAGGTCTTCGTCCATATATATCAGGCTTCCCGGAAGCTTGTAGTGGTCGGTGCTGTGTATGCCGCCGCTCTCACATTGGCGGACAAGCAGTACGTTGAGTTGCTTCCCGTCGAATCCTAACAGAACACAGTCAACAGAAACGTATGGATTGACTGGCGATGTGTTTTCTCCGCTCATATTGATGCTATATTATTGTGTGCTTATCGTGCACCTCTTTTGGTTTATATTGATTTGAATGCTGCAAATGTAACTACTTTTTCTGTATATACAAAAATAAAATGTGTTTTTTTAATGATTTTATCATGTTATTTTTCAAAAAGTTATAAATCATATAATATATGATATTGTGTTATGACTTTTCTTGTGTATTATGATATGTAATTCCCGCCAAATAGTCTGTTGATACAAGCCGCTATCTTAAATAGATGTGTACTTGGCTGATTCCTATTTTTATGTGAGCGTATTTCGAGGAAGGTACACGCAAAATATACATTTAACTATTAGTGGAAAAGTGGAAATAGTTGTAGCTTTGGTATATTCACCTCAGTCGATATTTTGTAGCCCATACCAAAAAATCTTGCATGATTGGAAAGATTTAGATATCGACAAATGATGCAGTTTGGAATACATACAATCTATGTATGGTGCCTTGTAAACATATCTTATGTGCAGGGAGAAATTGAAAACAGTGCGCAGAAAACTCAAATCAACACTGTTGATTATAAAAACTACACTGCTGATTTTGTAAACCACACTGTGGATTATAAAAACCGCAGTGTGGATTTGAGATTGCAGCATACTGTTTTCAACTCTTCAGCACAGATGCTTTCATTTTATTTCGTCGTCTGCAAAAAAAGTTTTTCGGTCGAATGAACAAAAAAAAACGGATACCTTTAGCAATGAAAAAGTCCGATGCATGCAAAGATGTGCCGGAGACCATAAATATATGTATTTATGATAAAAACAAATCCGAAGACGACTCTTAATCGTTTGATACGCAATGTGTATTTGAATAAATAATGTTAAAATAAACACTTTTTCAAAAAAACGATTTGTCTGTTTGCTCTCAGTTATTTTGTTTGTATATTTGCTGGACTTTTGTCAGCTTTGATTTCATAAGCTAAAAAATGAAATTGGAAGGGGAGAAAAGGGGAGGAATATTTATGAGTTCGAAATATTATTATGATTAAGAGGGGCGAATACGAAGAATGGCATGTATGAAATGGATCGGTCGAGCGACAAGATAATAGTTCTTAGAGCGAGAATCCCTGTCGTGGATGAGAGCACAGGGAAAGCATACACCATATCGAATTTCAGGAATATTCTTTTCAAGTTTTTGAACGAGCGTCTTAACGGAGAGTATTCTGCTTCGATCGTTACGATGGGGCAGGGGCTTGTGGTGACAATCAAGTAGATGCGCTTGTGAGTCTGAACGTTATTGCGCTAATGTAAGAAGAGACTTCTCCGTTGTTACTCGCTTTTTTTTTCTTTGGTTATGAAGATGGCTTGGAACAACGGAGAAGTCTGCTTTTTTATCCGCTTTGATGATTTTTAAAACTGTCCCATAGACTCTTTTTGTGTTCCTTGTATATCCGCAAATCTTATTAACCTGTATTATTATTTGAAAAAAAGTAGGATTATTTGTGAAAACTACTATTTGTTTTTATATTTGCCGTTGAAAATGGAATTATACTTATATAAATTAATAAGATTATGGTTAAGCAATTATTATTTCTTTTGGTGAGCTTGTTTACTTTTTCTTTGGGGGTTGCACAGGATGAAGTAGAACCGGCTGATAAACCAACTGTGTTTGTAGATTATTTCACTTTCCCTTCAAATATGAAGAAAGAGGAGGCTGCTATTGTGCGTAATAATGTGCTGGCAAGTGCCATTGCGTCGGGAAGGGTGATTACAATAGACGCGGAATCGGACAATGTGCAGGCGAATGAGAAGTTGCGCCGTACCCAGAACGACATGTCTGTCGGCGAAGATAACAGCATGGAGCGTTTGAGCGCAATCGGCATATTAGGTGCTGAATATGTCCTTTCTGGTCAGATAACAAGCCTTACTTCCGCTCGAAAAGAAAGGAAATCGAAGGACGGTAAGGTGACGGTAAGCTATGAAGGCAAGGTTTCTTACACCATCAATTTGATTAGAGTAAAGGACGGAACGTTGGTGACATCAAACTCTTATTCAAACAGTGCTACCGAAGACACAGAGCGTGAGTCTATGGTGTCGGCTGTGGCTAAGGCGGGTAAGATGGCGAAAAACATAAAGGCGATGTTCCCTATTTGGGGTACAGTTCTTGAAGTCAGTCAGGAGAAAAAAAACAAGGCGGAAGAAGTGTATATTAATGTGGGAAGCAAAAACGGTATCGCGGAGAAGACCCGTTTCATGGTGTATGCCGTGCGTCAAGTTGCTGGCAGAACCATCAACAAGGAGATTGGCGACTTGTCTGTCGAGTCTGTTGAAGGCAGCGACATCTCATGCTGCAAGGTGAAGAAGGGCGGTGATTTGATTCTCAAGGCTTGGCGCGATGGTGAGACAATGTTGGTCAAGTCTTACGAGAGGTTCGGTCTCTTCGATTGATGGGACTGGTTGACGCATTCGGATAGGGGAGACTCTTTATCTTGAAGCGTGCGTCTGGGTTTTGTCTGACGTGAATTTAATGATTTTTATTATTTGCGGATGATATTAAATCCGATTATATTTCTCTTTGAAAATAGAATTAGGCTGTTATGACTAAGAGGTTGCTGTTTTTTTGCTTGTTTGTGTGTGTGTTCTCTCTTGGACATGCACAGGATGAAGTGAAGCCGCGCGGAAAGGTGTCTGTGTTGATTGACTATTTCTCTAATCCTTCGGGGGTGAGACGGGAAGTATGTGACGTGTTGCGTAACAACGTGATTCAGAAGACGGTAGAGCCTGGCAGGTTCATGATTATCGATGTTGAGTCGGACAAAGTGCAGACGATAGAGAAATTGCGCCGCACAAGGGGCGACATGGCTCTCGGCGAGGACACGGACATGGAGCGTTTGAGTGCCATCGGGGTCTTGGGCGCGGAATATGTCATTTCCGGTCAGATAGTAAGTTTTACAACTTCGCGTAAAGAGAAGCAGAAGAAAGACGGAAAAGTGAAAGTCAGCTATGAAAGCAAACTGATGTATTACGTTAAGCTGACAAAGGTGAAGGATGGGACGGTAGTTCTGACGAAATCTTATTCCAAATCTGCTACGGAAGACACGGAAGCGGAGTCGGTATCCACCGTTCTTGCCAAGTCGGTGAATATGACAGATTTCATAAAGGCATTGTTTCAGATTGAAGGCTCGATACTTGAAGTGAGCAAGGAGAACAACGGTAAGGCGGAGCAAGTATATATTAATATAGGTAGCGGCAGCGGGGTGTATAGCAAAGACCATTTCACGGTGTATGTGATGCGTCTGGTTGCCGGAAAAACAGTGAAACAGACTATTGGCGACATATCTGTCGATGTTGTTGAAGGCGAGGAAGTGTCACGCTGTAAGGTGAAGAAAGGCGGTGATTTGATTCTTAATGCCATGCGCGATGGAGAAACGCTGGTCGTCAAATCCTATATGAAATAGAAAAGTTTGTTTAGTGAGTACTAAGTTGTTGTGTATTTTATAAAAGACGTATTAAATGAGGAAGAGTAAAGTTCTAGTATTTTGCGCATTGTGGTTGTTGACCGCTTTCACTGTGGGTTTGTACGCACAGACGAAATACATGAGTGACGCTGTTCTTGTGAGCAGTAATGGAAATACGGTAAAACTACGTGCGTCCGGACAGAGTGACAAGAAAAAGACAGCTCTGGAAATGGCGATGAAGTCGGCAATCTACACCTTATTGTATAATGGTGTGGAAGGTGTAAACAACGGAAAGGCTTTGGCATATTCCCATGACAAGAATTATGAACGCCGTTTGTTTGAAGATGGCAGATACTCTGTGTTTGTCGGTGAGTTCGAGGAAGTGGGCGATGTGGTGAAAGTCGGTGGCAATTATAGGGTTAAGGTGGAAGTTGAAATCTACTATGACGCTCTGATGCGCGACCTCAACCAGTCTGCCGGAGTAGGAGCTTCTCACGTGGAAATGTCCAACATGCCTACATTGATGGTTGTGCCTTTTGCACGCGAGAACGAGGATGTGCGTCGTTTAATTGAAAACAACAAGATGTTGAGTCATTCCGTAAGCAAGGTGACAAGCGAATTTAGTAAACACGGCTATCGCACGAAAGATTTCATTTCTTTGCTTCAGAAGTCGAAAAATTCAGACTTGACCACGGACGGTTCGCAGAGTGATGCTGTCAGCATGATGATTCAGAATCTGCCGACGGATATCGTGGTGACGGCGAAGGTGAATTTTATCCCTCGCCCGAACAATCAGGGCGAAGTTTCGCTCGAACTGAACGCTATCGAGAAGCAGACTGCCACGACACTTGCGAGCTCTACGTTCCTCAGCGGAAGATACATGACGAGAGACTCCGTGCGTTTGGCTGACTATGCGATATCGAAAGTCAAGAGAGAATTTTTCACGACTTTGCAGACGGCATTCTTTGAGATTGTGCGTAACGGACGCGAACTCTCCATACAGATGGTCATTGATGCGAATGTGGATGACTGGGATTTCGATCAGCCTTCACCGGAAAGCGGAGAAGAGTTTAAGGTGGAGCTTGAAGACTGGTTGGCGGCGAATGCCATGAATGGAAACTATGACATGAGCCGTTCAAGCGATAAGATAATTGACCTTACAGTGAGGATTCCTATCTGGGATGAAAAGACCGGACGAGCATACACAATTTCCAATTTCAGAAATGCCCTCCGTAAGTTCCTCAATGAGCGTCTTGCTGGAGAATATCAGGCTTCCATTGTTACTTTGGGACAGGGCATTGTGGTTACAATCAAATAACTAAACACTGTTGGATATGAAGAATCTTAGTTTGACAATAGTGGCTTTCCTGATGGCTGCCGTTTCGTTTGAGGCGGAAGCACAAGAAAGTGCTGTGAATTTTATGGCTGGAATGCCGAAATCTGAGAAACTTACGGCAGAACAGAAAGAAGCATTGAAGCAGAAAGTGGAGAAGATTATTGCCCGCAATAATGCGGGTGCTGTGACACTCACTGACGCTTTTGTTATTGAACCGGAACTCCGTTTGGGGCAGACCAAGAAAACGGACGGTTTGTTGCGTGATGTTTCTCTTGTTTCAGGCGAGTTCTCGTTGGTGGTTCATAACAAATATGACGGCAGTGTGTATAATTCTGTTACGGTCGATGTAAAGGCAAGTGCTGTTGGCAGTGAATCGGAGGCGATTAACTCCATCATCAAAAGCATAAAGGTAACAGACCCTGTGTATGTGCGTTTTATTCGTAATGCGCGCAAACGTATTGCCGAGTATTATGAGACCAATGGGCTTCCTTTGCCGGAACGCAGAGAGGAAGAACCGGAAGTTGCAAAAGATCCGGAAGAGGAACTTCTGAATGAAGAACCGGAACAGGATGTTGTCATGGAGGAAGAGCAGAATGATTCGGTGGCGGAAGAAGCACCTGTAGCCGAAGCACCGAAAGTGCAGAAAAATAAATACTCTGTGGAAGTCGGTAGCGATGAACTGGGATTTGAACTTGTATATTGTAAGGGAAATCGTGCTTCAAAGACGATACGTATTAATTTCCGTGTGGTCAATAAAGAGCGCGACACGAATGTGTACCTTGGATGTTCTTCTGCTTTTGCACCTGAAGGTGTTGAACTTACACGATGGAATTTTGTCGATGCGCATGGATATATGACATACACATACGGTAGTAAGATGCCAAAAGGTGTGCCTGTAGGACGTGTGCTTGAATTGCAGAATGTGGAAAAAGAGTATTCTGAACTTCCCCTTGTCGAGTTGAAGGTTGGCGATTACAAAATAGTGCTACGTAATCTGCCGGTAGAATGGTAAACTTCTTTAAATAGAAATCCTATGAAGATAAAGAATATAAGTATGATAGCAGTGCTGGCAAGAGTATGTGGATGTGCTGTGATATGTTGGATGCTGTCTGCGGCTGTTTGTGCTCAAGACTATAAAGTGGTTGAGCGAAGTCAGAAGAAGGTACCGACATGGGTGGGCAATGTGGAAGAGAACTTCATCATTGCTACAGCTACGGATGACAACTTGGAAGGTGCCAAGCAGAAGTGTCTGGATAATGTGAAATTGCAGATTGCACAGTCTGTGGCACAGAACATAGAGTTCTCATCGGAGAATCTCATCGAACAGATTACCAAAGGGCACGATGTGGATGCCACTGCCGAGTTCCGTTCCAAGAGCACTGTGCAGGTTGGTGCTTTGCCTTTTATTTCCGGCATTACTTTTGCCAAAGCTTCTGATTCTTATTGGGAAAAGCTTTCGGAGAAGAAAAGCGGTAAGATAGTATATAGTTTCAGTGTGCGCTATCCTTTCACAAAAGGCGAACTGTATGCTTTGCAGGAGGAATTTAACAAGCGCGATGAGGAAATGGTGGCACTTGTTACGGAAATGGAACAGAATGTGGATGAGATTCAGTCTGTGGAAGAAATAGATGCATGTATTGCCAAACTGAAGCCAGCTGTGGAGTATTTCTTCGACAATGCGCGCAAACAGTGGGTGGAGAGTGTGGTCAACAGGTATAAGAAGATACCGGCTCTTATCTCTGTGGAGGGACATAATGGCATTGAAGGATACATTGTCTCACTTATGTTTAAAGGACGTAAGATAAAGACCTCTGCCATGCCGAAGATGAAAGCGAACTGTGCTTCGCAGCTTGCGGCTAAGGCAAAAGGAGATGATATTGTAATTACTTATAATGATGAAGATTGTCTTGATGATGAAGAAAACTTCATCGAACTGACATTTAAGTTGCCGGGAAGGCAGCTGAAGCATAAATTCTTTATTGAATAAGAAGTTTTTTTATTGGTTTGTTGTTCTGTGGATGCATTCGATTTTTAAGTGGGTGTATTCACAGAACTTTTTTGTTTAAAGTAGATGTATTCATATCCTCCTCATGTTTATATATGTGTATTAAGCGGATGTATTCACAGACTCCTCCGCTTAATTAACTTCTTACGGCTTTCTCCAGTTGTTCCAGTGCTTGAAGCAACACACTGCGAGGAGAAGCTACGTTCATTCTCATAAAACCTTCGCCTTCTTTTCCGAACATCGCACCGTCGTTCAGTGCAAGGTGCGCTTTGTGAATAAATAAATCCTGTATCTCTTTATGCGTCATTTTTAGTTCGCGGCAGTCCAGCCATACAAGATAAGAGGCTTGCGGACGCAGCGGTTTGATTTCAGGAATGCGGTGGGCGCAAAAATCTATGACTAAATCAATGTTCCCCTCAATATAGTGCAGCATTTCTTTTCTCCATTCTTCTCCTTGGCTGAATGCGGCGATTGTGGCTATCGGGGCAAACATGTTCGGCATGTCCAGCTCGTTGGCTTGCAGCCAAGAGAAAAACTTATGGCGGAGCTTTTCGTTGGGGACAATTGTGTATGAACTGACGATGCCGGCAATGTTGAAAGTCTTTGACGGTGCACCGAAAGTGATGCTGCAATCAGCCGCTTCCTGTGATACTGTGGCAAAAGGAATATGTCGGTTTCCCCATAGTGCCATGTCGCAGTGTATCTCGTCCGATATGACGGTGAGGTGGTGCTTATGGCAGAAATCCGCAAGTCGGACAAGAGTGTCTCTGTCCCAGACAATGCCGGCAGGATTATGAGGATTGGCAAGTATCAGCAGACGGCATTTGTCGTCAGTCACTTTTTCAAGGTTCTCAAAATCCATAGAGTATGAGCCGTTCTCGTGCCGTTTCAGAGGATTATAGACAACCTCTCGCTTGTTGCCGAGCGGAGTGAGGCGGAAAGGATGATATATCGGTGGCTGGATGATGACTTTCTCGTCTTCTTTGACGAACACATTGATTGCCATGCCGATGCCTTTCACAACACCGGGAATGTAGGTGAGCCATTCACGCTCCACCTTCCACTGGTGGTGTGATGCAAGCCAGTCTATGACTGTCTGCCAGTATTCCTTGGGTTCTACGGTGTATCCGAACAGCGAGTGTTCAAGTCTTTCACGAAGGGCATTCGTGATAAAGTGCGGAGTTTCAAAGTCCATGTCCGCCACCCACAAGGGGATTAGGTCAGAATAACCATATAGTTCTTCCAACGCATCCGTCTTTAAGGCATTTGTGCCGTGACGGTCTATTATCTTGTCAAAATTATATTTTCCCATGTCAACAGACTGAATATCATTAGCTTTTTGTCGTTTTCATTTTTTTAATATAATTCCCTGTATTGCGAGGGAGTATATCCTGTAAACTTCTTGAACTGCACATTGAAGTTGCCTATATTATTGAAGCCTGAGTCGTAGGCAATAGACGATACAGGGATGTCAGTTTCAGAGAGTCTCCTTTTTGCATAATTAAGTCTTATTCTGAGAAGAAAGTTGAAAATGGATTCCCCGGTTTTCTTCTTGAAGTATCGACATGCCGCACTTGGGTTCATGCCGGCATGGTCGGCAATTTCTTCCAGTGTGATAGGTTCTTGGAATTTTAAGTCGATAAATTCAACAATCCTGCAATAGGTCGATTCGCCGTTGGCTTTCAAATCATTTTTCGACAGTGAAGAAATCTTGTTCCCTTCCGCTTGTTGAGTCCATTTTCCCAGTTCGTCAAGAATCCAGTAGAGCAGATGCAAACGCTCAAATCCGCGACAGGTTGTCAGTTTCATTATCGATTCCTGCATTTCCGGATGTTGTGCCAAATCCCATTCGATTCCGTTTTCTCCTGCTTTGATGAGTTTGGAGATATTAGTACATCCGAGCATGTTGTGATAATCTCCCGGCAGGATGTTATCTTTGAATTGTATGTAGCATGAGTGGCATACGTCTTTACAGTCGTCCTGATAATAGCGGTTGTCACTCCTGAAGAAATGTGGCAGTTCACTTCCTATGAAATATAAATGGAATGGTTGCATTTCAATCACACCGTCACCAGCAAAGCATAGACCATGACCTGCAAGTATGAGTACAAGTTCATGCTCCGGGTGGCAATGCATCTGGCGAGGAAAGAATTTGCATACCATTTGTTCTACGTTGAACGAATTATATTGGCTATTATGTACAACTTCGTATTCAATTTTTTTCATTGGCTTTTTGTCATTGAATGTAGTTTATTTCTATTGATAGTTACATTGACGATGTAAAGTTATAAAATTATGAGATTCATACATTCTGTGCATAAATAAGTTATTCTTTTTTACGTGTATTTTGGATAAAAATGTTTTAATAGGTAAAACAAAGGTGTAAAAAAGCATATAAATGCTTCACAATGGAGCACAATTGTTCGCCGTATGTGCTATGGCTATCCATCTGTTTTTTTGACATTTCCCTTCTTTTTCGCGAGTGAAAAATAGGTTCTGAAGGGCGACTTCCATGACACCCGAAATGCCGTCAGGCAAAGAGGATGCAAAAGCTCCCATAAGAAAATTTTTGAATCCACTTTTTTGAAGTATGATTCATTTTGACAAAATGGAATGTATTTTAATAGTTTCTGTTCTTACTGACTGTTTTTGTGTCGAAATACTATCTTTTTGATTTTGTCAAATGTTAAAATTTCAAGCCCTCTGGAACGCTTCAAAATGAAGCGCGCCAAACTTTTGTCGAAGATCGGGGATTCTACGCGCATTTCGTGAAGCCTCCGCGAATTGTGAAATAGTGTTTCGTTCTAAAGCCATTCTTTTACATTTGTTTATTTCCGGCGAAGAGTTTCTGGAAAAAAACTACTAAGTTTTCAAAATTCCAGCGCACTGTCGTCACATTTCCAGCGCACTGTTTTTTCAGCCACAGTGCGCTGCTTTTTTATTTGCAGTGCGCTGAAAATTTAACGACAGTGCGCTGAAAATAAAAAAACACAGGGGAGCGGAGAAAAAGACAGCGAAGTCCGGGTGAAATGTTAAGAAATGTATAAAATCCTGTTTCGGAGGTGTGCCTGAACAGACACTGAAAAGTGAGTGGGTTTGAAGCTCAGTTGGGTGGCGAAAATGGTGAGATTGGATGTAATATATTAGTAATCAGTGAATTATCAGAATACTCAAAATATTCAAAAAATTGCGTCCAATGAGTTTTTTTGAGCATTTTGAGAAATTTTGTATTCCGCTGATTGTCAAATAGTTATATCCGAAATAAAAATTTCCCCTCTTTGGTACCGGCAAAAAAACGTCCCA
>X363_Desmarests_Spiny_Pocket_Mouse__coassemble_407_pt1 | contig 28662 bp, 21 predicted proteins | sample X363_Desmarests_Spiny_Pocket_Mouse__metabat2_low_PE_006 | metagenome-assembled genome bin X363_Desmarests_Spiny_Pocket_Mouse
GAAAAAGCCCGAAAAATCGCGTTTTTTTCGATTTAGAATGTTAAAATTTTGAAGTAGAAAAAAGACAGACAATAAGCCATTTTAGTTTCAGATTGTTTTATTTTTAAGCGATTTAGCAACATACACATTATAACAAAATAGTTTTTTATTTGTCAAAATTATGCAGTAACTTTAGACGGAAGTATCAGCTGAAAGCATCTGTATTTCAAACAAAAAAATCAAATCGGTTCTTTTGTTTAAACAACATTTATTACTTTTGTAGAGAAAAATGTCTCAAAGACAAAAGAAAAATAAAACCAATTATTATCTTATCATGAAAACAAAAATCCTATTTACAATTGCCATGATTACCTCCTTGGCAACCTTTGCCAAAGACAAAGTGCTGAACAGACCCGCATTTGCAGACGGAGGAATGTATTTTTGCCCTAAGACGGTGATAATGGGAAAGACATCTACTGTTATTGGTTTCAAGATATGGACTGGCAATAGCTGGACTCTGGCAACTGAATCTCATCTTGTAGCTGAAGGGAAGACATATCGCATGACCAAAGCCATCGTCTATACACGCTCGGCAGACGGAAAGGTTAAAAGTAGCGAACCGCTTAATCCATCGACACATTATTCACCAGACAATGATTCTGTAAGTGCAGAGTTTGAACCGTTCGACTCCAAAGTCAAAATATTTGACTTCGTGGAAACAGAGACGTCAAGTTTCAACGTATATGGCATCCGTCTGGACGGTAAGTGCTATCCTTTCGTTTTGGGCAAACCGAAACCATATCCTTACTCCTCGGACGAACCGCTTTGCGCCATAGAACCTAAATATGGAAAAGCCCAATATACCTGTAACGTATATAAGCATGACGGTACTGTAAGTTATGCGACCATGTTCGGTCTGAACAACTGTTTTTCAGAAGACATGTACCTTGGCTTTACCAATGGCAATAGTTACCAAATTGAAGCGAGTCGCACCTATTTCGCTTCAGTGGCAGCACCCTACCCTTTCCATCAGTTCAGAATCATGATGATTCCCGGCTACGAGACTACGGTTTCTGTAGATGCCACTGCATATACGGCATCTTTTGCAGGAGCAAGCAAGAAAGCCATTCCGACACACAGGATTATTCAGTTCGAAGGTCCTATTGCCGACCTTCAGCAAATGCGTTATGATGAAAGAGATTTGTACTATCAATTTGCCGGATTGCCCCCGACACGCTTTGGGACGTATTGCAGAAGAAAATTCGTGACATAGAAAAAAACAAAAAATACTCGCGCAGACAGAAAGAATTTGGTCGCCTATGGGCAGAAAATAATTACCTAATACATTATATGAATTATGCAGCAAAGGGCACGGCAAAGATACAAGACAGTCATGCTGCAGACTTGGCGATACTCAAAGACGGACGTTCATTCTATTTTATCAATGACGACAAGTATCTTGACTATGCCCATGCCAACCATATAGATGGAGTTGTGACCAAATGGATGGAAGGTTTTGCAAGAGCCATGAGTCTGGCAAAGCGCATACGAGGTCTTGAAGTGATGCCGGAAGCAGCCTTTGACACCATTCCGCAGTATTTCCAAAAGGAATTGAGAGACATGAATGACTCTACGCGCATGGCAATAGAGCGGCTTCGCAGTACTGCCAACGAGGTGAAAGTGATGGACACACCCGACTGTACAGGCGAGGAATTCATCGACAGAGTTGTGAGTGAGAACCCGGATGTGGTGCTTTTCTTTGATTTCTGGGCGACATGGTGCGGACCTTGCATGAATGGAATCAGAGCTATGGAACCTCTGAAGGCTGAATGGGCTGGTCGTCCAATACGGTTTGTGTATGTTACCAATGAGTCAAGTCCTTCCCACCAATGGACGAAACAGATTGCCTCCATGCCGGGCATCCATTACCGTCTGCCTAATGAAATGTGGAATGCAATTCCTAATCTCAACGGCATTCCTCAATATTATATCTATGACAGACAAGGCAAGCGTTTTTACGAGAAAACCGGTTTTCGTGAGATAGCTCCATTGAAACAGAAAATTGACGAAGCACTGAGCAAATAACAATAATAATGATAGCCTACACGCTGTATTCTTCTACAGTTTGTAGGCTATTTAGTTTTCTTATCATCCCCTTACAACTGCTAAAAATAAGTATTTTAACTCCAATTATTCGTCATACGGCAAGATTGAAAGGTAATATTTTTGTTCAATATGCAACATTGACTATTTTTGCGGTTGAAAAATCAAAGGTAAAAATGATGCTGATTTACATTATTAAATCTGTATTGGATTAATGATTGTAAATCTTCTAAAAAACAACATCACTATGAAAATTGGTAACATAATGAGAATCACGATGCTGATAGCAGCAATGACTGTGGCACTTTGTGCCGGAGCGCAAGCGAAATATGAAAGGCTCACAAACTTGCCCGCCGTATATATAAGGACATACGACAATGTGCCCATCACAAGCAAGACCACATACGTACTTGCCACAATGTGGTATGTGGATGAGAATGACAAAGTGACTCAATATGATTCGTTGGAAATTCGAGGACGCGGCAATTCCACATGGAATCTTGCCAAAAAGCCGTACAAGCTGAAACTCCATGTAAAAGAAAAGTTTCTCGGGAATGACCGTGCCAATGCCAAAAAGTGGACATTAATCGCCAATGCCGGTGACAAGACACTCATACGCAATGCCATCACCTCGTTATTGGGCGAATATGCCGGACTTCCGTTCAATCCGGCAGCAAAATTCGTTGACCTGACTCTGAACGGCAGATATGTGGGCAACTATCAGATAAGCGACCAGATAGAAGTGAAAAAGAAGCGCGTCCACATCACAGAACAGGACTATCCGCTGACCGAAACAAGCGATATTACCGGAGGTTATCTGCTTGAGGTAGATGGTTTTCACGACGGTAACTGCTTTACAACGTCCAAAGGACGGGTGGGAATCCGCATACATTATCCGGAAGACGAGGAAATAGCTGCCACACAGAACCAATATATACGCACTTATATCAACAACTTTGAGACTGCACTCATGGGCAATGATTACACGGATGCAGAGAAGGGATACAGACACTGGGTTGATTCCGTATCACTTGCCAACTGGTACATAGCTACAGAAGTAAGTGCAAACATCGACGGATTCTATAGCACCTATTTCTACAAGAACTGTCAGGACTCCTTGATATATTGGGGACCATTGTGGGATTATGACATTGCATACGGCAACGACACACGAAAGGGAGATACAAGTCGCAGCCTGATGACCGATGTAGGATATGGAGACACACGAACATGGATGAACAGGATGTGGGGAGATCCGTGGTTCGCCAACCTTATCAACCGCCGCTACCGCGAACTTGTCAATGGAGGAATGGAGGAATATCTCATCCACAAAATTGACAGTCTGACGGAACTCATACAAGAATCACAGGATTTAAACTACCAGAAATGGGGTATAGACCGCAGAATGTATAACGAGCGTGTGCTGTATTCTTCATACGACCAATATGTCGATGACTTGAAAGAATTCATTTCCGTACATATAGACTATCTGCAAACAGCCTTCCAAAGCAAGAGGCCGGCAGGACCTACACCGGAGTTTGCGGCAGAAAACTATTACTACAGATTTACAAATGCCAATACCACCAAAGCCATCGACATTGCAGGACAAAGCGAAGAGGCTGGTGCAGGAATATGCACATGGAGCAACATTAAAGGACGTGAAAGCGAAGACTGGGTTATAACTCCTGTCGGCGAATATTTCCATATCACCAACCGAAAGGGAGGAATGGCATTGAACGACCCTACTATGGGCAGCGTGGGACCGACAATAAACGTCGGCACACAGCTGAACACAGCAGAGCCAAACACACTGGACGACAGGCAGCTATGGCTTATCACTCCGCAAGGAACAGCAGGATATTACAACCTCACAAACAAGTACAGTCAGCACACAGCAAACCTGAACGGTGGAAACTCCGCCGACGGCACACAAGTGTTGAGCTACACTACAGACGGAAAGAACAGCACAAGCCTCAACCGTTTGTGGTATATCATACCGGGAGAAGAGTTGCCGTTCATTGAGCCGGAAGAACCGGAAGAACCGGATGCCATCGCAAACATCGAACCGGAAGAATATGCACTGGCATACAATGCTGATACACAAACACTCCACTTCGGTTCTGAAACACCGGAAGCACTTGTATTCATCGCCAATGTTTTCGATGCCAACGGACGCAAAGTCTGCACTTTCCGCGCAGACGAGACATGCTCTGTGGCAGAATTGCCAAAAGGTGTATATATCGTATCATGGAATTTCGGCAGTAAAGTCCGCTCTGCTAAGTTTATAAAATAACATGGATAAAGGACAAAGATACAATGAGTTCGGGCAGTGGCTCAAAGCCAAGCTCGGAATGAAGGTTCAGAAAATATCCATCAACGCAGGTTTCACATGTCCGAACCGCGACGGCAGTGTCGGAATTGGCGGATGCACGTATTGCAATAATCAGACATTCAATCCTTCATATTGTCGCACGGAAAAATCCGTGACGCAACAACTGGAAGAAGGCAAGCAGTTCTTTTCAAGGAAATATCCGGAAATGAAATATCTTGCCTACTTTCAAGCATATACAAACACATACGGCGCGCTATCAGAACTGAAACGCAAATATGAAGAGGCACTGAATGTAGATGGAGTGATAGGGATTGTTATAGGTACGCGCCCTGACTGTATGCCTGATGCCCTGCTTGACTACCTTGAAGAGCTCAACAGACGCACTTTCCTTATTGTGGAATATGGAATAGAAAGTACGGACGACAAAGTTCTGCAACGCATCAACAGAGGACACGACTTTGCATGTACGGCTGATGCCGTCCGTCGTACCCATGAGCGCGGAATACTCACTGGAGGACATATCATATTGGGCTTGCCGGGAGAATCTCACGAAAGCCTCATAAAAACAGCCGAGACCTTGTCGTCCCTGCCGCTTGACACATTGAAAATACATCAGTTACAGCTTATTCGCGGCACACGTATGGCAGAAGAATATTTTGCCACCCCTTCCGACTTCCATTTGTTCACTGTAGATGAATATATAGACACGGTTATAGACTTCATCGAACACCTGCGTCCGGACATTATACTTGAACGGTTTGTGTCACAATCCCCCGCCTCACTACTTGCTGTTCCCGGATGGGGATTGAAGAACTACGAGTTCGTAGAAAAAGTGCGTCGGAGAATGGAAGAAAGAGATGCGCGTCAAGGCAAACTCTTCAAGACTGAATTTTGTCAAAACTGACAAAATGTAACCTCAGCGAATAAAAACTCCATAAAATTTTGTAGTAGGTAAACTATTTTCTAATTTTGCAAGTACAAAACATTTACAAAATGTCATACTAACTATAAAATTATATACTATGGACATCAAGAAAATCATGGCCCATCTTGAGGCCAAACATCCCGGAGAATCAGAATATCTTCAGGCTGTTCATGAAGTGCTTCTATCAATAGAAGAAGTTTATAACCAGCATCCCGAATTTGAAAAAGCCAAACTTATAGAAAGACTTGTCGAACCGGAAAGAATTATCACTTTCAGAGTTCCGTGGGTTGACGACAAAGGAGAAGTACAGGTAAACTTGGGCTACCGTGTACAGTTCAACAGTGCTATCGGCCCGTATAAAGGAGGTCTGCGCTTCCATGCCTCTGTCAATCTTTCCATCTTGAAGTTCCTTGGCTTCGAACAGACTTTCAAAAATGCCCTCACCACTCTGCCTATGGGTGGAGGAAAAGGCGGCTCCGACTTTTCGCCTCGCGGAAAAAGCGATGCAGAAATCATGCGTTTCTGCCAGGCTTTCATGAATGAGCTATTCCGCTATATCGGTCCGGAAATAGATGTACCGGCAGGAGACATAGGTGTAGGCGCACGTGAAGTAGGCTATCTGTTCGGACAGTACAAGAAACTTACTCGCGACTGGAGCGGTGTGCTGACAGGAAAAGGACTTGAATTTGGCGGCAGCCTTGTCCGTCCGGAAGCAACAGGTTTCGGAGGTCTCTACTTCGTAAGAGAAATGCTTGCAGACAAAGGCATTGACATAAAAGGCAAGGCAGTGGCTATCAGCGGATTCGGGAACGTGGCATGGGGTGCAGCCCGTAAAGCTACGGAAATGGGTGCGAAGGTGATTACCATTTCCGGACCTGATGGTTACATTTACGACGAAGCAGGAATCAGCGGCGAGAAAATCGACTATATGCTTGAACTGCGTGCAAGCGGAAATGACATCTGCGAACCGTATGCAGAAGAATTTGCCGGTGCAAAGTTTGTGGCAGGCAAACGTCCGTGGGAAGTTAAATGTGATATCGCCCTGCCTTGTGCGACTCAGAACGAACTCAACGGCGAAGATGCCAAACAGCTTATTGCCAACGGCTGTATCTGTGTAGGCGAGATTTCCAACATGGGATGCACTCCGGAAGCAATCGACACATTCATAGAACATGAAATGTTGTATGCTCCGGGCAAAGCTGTCAATGCGGGAGGTGTGGCAACTTCAGGACTTGAAATGAGCCAGAATGCCATGCATCTCAGTTGGTCGGCAGAAGAAGTGGATGCCAAACTTCACGGAATCATGCACAACATACATGAACAGTGCGTGAAATATGGTCGCCAGCCAAACGGCTATATCAACTATGTGAAAGGTGCCAACGTAGCGGGCTTCATGAAAGTAGCCAAAGCCATGATGGCACAAGGAATTGTTTAAATTCAATAAAGCAGCGAGATTGTAAAGTTATAAGGTTATCTGAGGGATAATAATCTGTTTATCCCATTTATATTTAGCACCTTATAATTTTGCAATCTCGCTATTTTCTTTCTCTTTTCAAAACAGTAATATTGGTATTTTTATCTGTTATTTGTGTAACAGCATTGCAAAACGGACGATGTAATTTTGCACCATGAAAACAGACTAAAGCAATAACCTTCAATATTACAGACCATGATGAAAGAGGTACAGACTACTCAGAGAAACATTCTGCTTTTGAGCAGCGATAAAAAGAGCGGCGAAAGTTTCTACCAACATTTCATAAAAAACGGATACTCGTGCGGCAGATATACAGATGAAGTACCCATCCGGAAAATATTGACAGAAAACCACTATGACATCTGTGTGCTCAACATACAGCCGAATGCCTATCTCGGGATAGATACTATAAGTGAGATACGTCTGATTTCTCCTGATATTCCCATCATCATGACAAGTTCTGTCTTTTCCGCAGAGGATATTGCAGAAGCTTACAGAGCGGGAATAGACGATTACATGACTCTGCCGTTTGACTATAAAGAGCTTATTTTCAGAATCAAAGCAATACTTCACAGGTCGAAGACACTGACAGACGACAAGACTGCCGCCATCAGATTAGGCAAATTCATTTTTATCCCCAATAAGAGACAACTCCTTTTCAATGAACAGTCAACCATCCTGACAAATAAAGAAAGCGAACTGCTCTCCATGTTTTGCAGCTTTGCAAACAGCATACTCCCACGCAGTCATGCATTAATCAAACTATGGAAGTGCGACACTTACTTCAATGCACGTTCAATGGACGTGTATGTATCAAAGCTTCGCAAACATTTAAGTAAAGACCCGGACATTTCGATTATCAACATACACGGGAAAGGATTCAGAATGGTGGTTCCTAACATCCAAACAATAGCGCAAGACAACTAAATTAAACAAGGTTCCAATGAATTAAATACTATCAACTCCAATCTTAACCTCTTTATTTACAAATCAGGAAGAGAATCTTCATTCAAATCCGAAAAGCCCTCTTAAAAACCAGAAACCGGTTTTTAAAAGGGCTTTCTATCCATGTATATTTACACAGTCCAAATCCACACCACACATTTGCCATGCGTTTCCACTATTCGAGCTTCCGCTCCACTCTCGGTTTAAAACGTGCTTCATAACCAAGCTTGCCCAACAGTTCAGACAAGGCTTCCTCAGCATACCGCTCTGCCTTTTTTCGATTCGCATCCGTATCGAAACGTCTGCGAATCTGACGTTCCACTTTTGCCTTCAGACCATTGGTGTTGGGCAGTTCCTTTATCCAGTAATCCTCGTCATCAGAAATGAAAGGAGAACTTTGAGTCGATGCCGTATATTCAACAGGAGGCATTTCTACAATCATCACATTGAGCGTATCAGGAACATAGCGCACCTTATCGAGGTCAATCCTGTAACTGATTTTCTGGCGCAGAATCTGTATGCACGAATGCTTTTCCGGCAATATGCCAAGATGCATTTCCGTCCGACGCTCTATCGTGTAGTCCTCGACAAGAGAAGTACACACATACAATTCACCTTTCGGTCGTATGTCCTCTATCTGAATCGGAGTATCTTCAATCACAATCTCCGGACGCTTTTCATCGGAAGAGCCGCACTGCCCCACCACAACCGCAACCATAATCATCACCAGAACTACAGCGATCATGGCAATTGCCAACTTCCACTTTGCCACCGCCACGTTCCGCATCATGCGCAGGAAACGATTCGGAGTTCCGGATGTCTTCTTCTTTTCCGTATTTCTTTCTTCCATATCATGCAGATAATATCAAACACACCTTTTTTTATTTCACATTCTCATGGGTAATCACCGTAGCAGACTTGAAGCCAAGGCTGCGAATAATGGAATCGAACAGTATCTGAGCATTCCGCTTCACATCGTCACCAATCACACCGGTCAAGTCTTCCTTCAGCACCGCTTCATACCCTTTCCGGCGAATCTCCTCTTCCAGCGCATGTCCGATTTCAGACCGGAGTCCGGTCGAGATACTGACCACAGACCCTTCGTCAATATATGTGTTATAGCTTGCATCAATAATCTTCGGCTTCGGAAGCAATATGACCACTGCAGTACTGTCGTCCGTCAGCTTGATATCATCAATGTCCAACTCAGCCAAGTCATATCCATATTTAATATGCACCTCTATAGGAATAATACATTTACGCTCCCCATATTTCCATGTCGATGGATTTTTCCACGAGAAGCGTTCACTTTTGCTCGTATCATAGAGTGCAATCTTGCGCACAGTCACTTCCGTTGTCACAATATCGGCACTTTTTCTGATATGCGCCAATATGTCCTGCGGAGCCAGTTGCCGTTGCTGTTCCGATGCACCGCCGGCAAGCGTCTCGTTTTGCACATCATTGCCGCCGCATCCGCCCAACAGCACAGCGGATACCCAGCAAACAAACAGCAAGACAAACGTACTACAAATCTTTTTCCTCTTACAATCCATATCCTTACATTTTCTTCTTTTATTAACAATCAATCTAACTTTTATGATTTGTTTTCATATAAAAAGTTTACTTTTGTGGCGGAAAAATATAAAAAATACTTGATATGAAGAAATTTCTAACCGTGGCATTATGCTTTTTCGCCACATTTTGTGCCATCGCTCAAGACATCACACTTGAAGATGTAGTCTATGGAAAATTCAGTCAACGCAGCATCAGAGGAATACGTCCTTTGGCTGACGGAGAGAGTTATTCACAAATCAGTGCCGACGGCAAGCAGATTCTGCGCTGCTCATTCAAGACAGGCGAGACCATCGAAACTTTGTTCGATATTTCTACGGCTCGCAACCACAAACTCGAAAGTTTCAGCGGATATATCATGTCGCCGGACGAGAAAACCATCCTTATCGAAACAAACAAGCAGGCAATTTATCGCCGTTCTTACACTGCCGACTATTATATATATAATGTAAAGAACAGAACGCTCGCCCCGTTGTCAAAAGGCGGAGCGCAGGAGTGCCCTAAATTCTCTCCCGACGGCAACGTGATTGCCTTTGTGCGTCAGAACAACCTGTTCTTAGTGAAGCTGCTCTACAACAATGCAGAAAGTCAGGTGACCAAAGACGGGGAGATGAACAAGATTCTCAACGGTAAACCGGATTGGGTATATGAAGAAGAATTTGAGTTCAACTGCGCATACGACTTCAGCAGCGACAGCCAGATGCTGGCATGGATCCGTTTCGACGAGACCAATGTGAAGACATTCTCATTCCCGATGTATCAAGGAAGCAATCCTACCATGTCAGAATACAAGCTTTATCCCGGCAACTATGAATACAAATATCCGAAAGCGGGCGAAGACAACTCAAAAGTAAGCGTGCTCACATTCGACATAAAGAGCCGTGTGACCCGCACCATGCAGGTTCCTCTCGATGAAGACGGATATATCCCACGCATACAATTCACTGGCGACAAGGACAAGCTCGCAGTTCTCACGCTCAACCGCCATCAAGACCGTCTGGACATCTATATGGTGAACCCTCGCTCTACTGTAGCCACTCTCGCCGTCCGCGAACAGGCTGACAAATATGTAGATACCAAGCTCTACCACAACATAGACTTCTCACGCGACAAGTTCGTCATTCTCAGTGAACGTGACGGTTATCAACATATCTATCTATATACCATCGGAGGACAACTGGTCAAGCAGCTGACCAAGGGCAACTACGTGGTTACCAACTTCTACGGTACAGATGCCACCGGACAAAACTTCTATTATTCAAGCAACGAAGGCAGTCCGCTCGAACAATATATATATAAGGTAGATACAAAAGGCAAAAAAACACTGCTCACCCACAACAAGGGATTCAATGCCGCCACATTCAGCAAAGGATGCCGCTACTTCCTGAACACATATTCAAACATCACCACTCCTACTGTCACCTCGCTCTACTCTTCCGCAGGAAAAGAATTGAAAGTACTGGAAGACAATGCCGAACTAAAGAAAAAGCTTGCTTCTGTCACTCTCGGCACAGCAGAACTGTTCTCTTTCAAGACACAAGAGGGCATAGAGCTTAACGGATGGATGGTGAAGCCGAAAGACTTCAATGCCAGCAAGAAATATCCGGTACTGATGTACCAGTACAGCGGTCCGGGCAGCCAGGAAGTACACAACTCTTTCGCCAACGGCTTTTACGGCGGACTGATATGGGAACAGCGTCTTGCTCAGAAAGGATATATTGTGGTATGTGTCGATGGACGCGGAACCGGAGGACGCGGAGCCGATTTCCAGAAATACACCTACATGACAATGGGAGACAAAGAGTCCAAAGACCAAGTTGAAACAGCCATTTATCTTTCTTCTCTTCCGTTCATCGACAAAGAGAGAATTGCCATCTGGGGATGGAGCTTCGGCGGCTTCAACACCATCATGTCCATGTGTGAAGGAAGACCTGTGTTCCGCTGCGGTGTAGCTGTGGCTCCTGTGACCGACTGGAGATTCTACGACAGTGCATACACAGAGAGATACATGCGTACTCCACAGGAGAACTCCGACGGTTATGACATTTCCCCTCTCCATCGTTGCCAGCGTCTCAACGGCGACATCCTACTGTGCCACGGCTATGCAGACGACAATGTTCATTTTCAGAATATGGCAGAACTCACAGAGCGCATGGTGCAGGAAGGCATACAGTTTGAAAGCCAGTTCTATACCAACAGAAATCATGGCATATATGGCGGGAACACTCGTCGCCACTTGTTCAAACGCATAGAAAACTTCCTCGACAAACATTTGTTGAAATAAGAAAGGTTATTGAACAATGCTTATGGGTACACTCACAGATTTTGCGGGTGTACCCAATTATTTTTATAGAGCACTCTTTCTCAAAAAGAGACAAACATCCTGCAATCTTTTTGTTGTTTGCAAGTGGATGTATTCGGGTGTTTATATGGAAGCTTACAACTAAACAGTCTGTTGAGTTCCCCACTGGATCACCTAAAAACCCGTACTTTTGATTTAACGTCCGTGTTATCAAGATACAAGAAATAGTAACAAAAAGAGATAAAATCATACACTTTCATATCTTTTTGTTACTTCAAAATTTTAACATTCTATTTGCAAAAAAACGCGATTTTTCGGGCTTTTTCCGAGCGAGAGGAGGTTTCGTTGAAAAATACGCTTATTTTTGAAATTTCTGAAAGCGGCTTTCAAATGTGAAATAGTGTTTCATTTTGGAGCGGTTCTTTTACATTTATTTATTCCCAGCAAAGAACGTCTGGAAAAAAGTAGTAAGTTTTCAAATTTTCAGCGCACTGTTTTTTTCTTCACGGCGCACTGTAATTTTATTTGCTGTGCGCTACAATTTTAAAAACTTAGTAGTTTGGAGAAATTTTCAGTGCGCTGTCGCTGAAAAAACTCTTGGAATTGGAATAAAAAACACCGAACACAGGATTTTATGTTAATGGATGTAAAATTCTCTGTTTGCCCAAAAATCCGTACAAAAACAGGCAGGCGAAATAATAATTGACATGAATCAAGTATTTCCAAAACTAACATGCAGTAAATCAACTATTTACTATTTTAATCAGAAGTATCAGTTTTTAAGGTAAAACTGGCATCTTTTTTCAAAGCGTTATTCTACTGATTTATAACGCATTAGCAAAAACAGACGATTTTTCCTAAATGTAAACAAATGTTTCAAATGTTAATTTTCATCGGAAGACGAAAATCAAAGTGTCAAAATCAAGCACAATATCTTAGAAAGTGAAACGAACCATTTTTAGCAGTCTCTAAAAGTCTATGGAGAAACGAACATACACAGGTAAATGGTCGCTAAAACCATCAGAATACTTGAACCCACGATAGGTACGTTTCGGACACAAGCCGCCATACACAGTATCCTTTTCCAAAAGGAAAGGGAGAGACAAAATGCCGGAAGAGGTATATGAAGTACGGACAGAAGAGGTGCCGGCAAGCAAATTGCCATTGACAAGAATATGGTCTATAACGCTCCACTGATTGCGGTATTTATAAGAACCGGGCTTTCGCCCCGCCATGAGATTATATAAAGAATACGGCATATAATCACTCACTTTTCCGGCATTCTCCGCCTTCATTACTTTCGTGAAAACGGATGAAGCGGCAGAAGTATTAAAATCGCCCATTATTATAATATAAGGTCGATTGCGCACACGCATTACAGAATCCACATCGGCACATATCCATTCCGCTATTGCAGCTCTGGTCGCATCGCTCCGCAATCCACTCAGTTTCGAGGGCAAATGCACGGCATAAAAATCCAACGTGTCCCCACTGCATACCACTCCGGAAACAAAAAGAACATCCCGGGTGCGCAAATCTATCTTCGGGCGAAGCCGGCGCACCTCAACCGGACGGAAAGTAAACGGTGAATACATCAACGCCATGTCTATGCCGCGAGGGTCGTCCGATTCTGTCATTATATATTTATAGCCAATATGCCGCAATGGAGTACGCGTGGTAAGCCAAGTCATCACACTATCGTTCTCCACTTCCAGAAGACAAACCACATCGACAGGGCGAACTGAGTCTGCCGCCATCACCACTTTGCCAATGTTTTTCAATTTACGGTAGAACCGGGAACGGCTCCATCGCTTACTACTTTCCGGCAGGAACTCATAATCATCATATCCTTCATCATGACATGTATCAAACACATTCTCACAATTATAGGACATCACAGTGAACGGAACCTGACTGTCGGCACACATCCAGACAGCCTCCCCCATCATCACACAAAGCCACAAAAGAATTTTATTCATCCACATAGATTCAAAATAAAATTGAGCACAAAATTAGATTGTTTGCTCAAAAATCCAACTCTATGTGTAATAAAATCTTAAAATTAGTGCAGAAAATTGGCTGATAGCCGATAAAATCGTATTTTTGCACGAAATAGTGCTTATAGCGCATGAAAATGTACAATATACACGCACAGGCACATTATCAACAACAGATAAAAACAAAAAACTGAATTTATATAAAAAAACATTGCAGAAGAATGAATATTTCATTGCAAAACACAGACAAATTGAACGCTGTGCTAACGGCAGTTGTAGAGCCGGCAGACTATGAAGGAAATGTGGCAAAGGCCATCAAGGATTTTAGCAAAAAGGCAAATATGCCGGGATTCCGTCCCGGAAAAGTTCCGGCAGCACTCATAAAGAAGCAGTACGGAAAATCCATCATCGCAGAAGAAGTAAACAAAGTTCTTCAGGAAAGTCTTTACAACTATATCCGCGAAAACAAGGTAAACATGCTTGGTGAACCGCTCCCAATGGTGGAGAACAACGGAATCAACATTGCAGAAGGTGAAACTTTCACATTCAAGTTCGAAATTGCTCTTGCACCGGAATTTGAAGTGGAACTCACAAGCGAAGACAAGCTCAACTATTATAATGTGGAAGTACCTGAAGATATGGTAGAGAACCAAATCATGATGTACCGTCAGCGTGGCGGCAGCTATGACAAGGTTGAGTCTTATCAGGACAACGACATGGTGAAGGGTGTGATTACAGAGCTTGACGAGGCAGGAAATTCTAAAGAAGAAGGTCTGAGCGTAGAAGCAGTTGTCATGTTGCCTAAGTATTTCAAGAACGACGATCAGAAAGCTTTGTTTGCAGAAGCAAAGGTTGGCGACATAATCAAGTTCAACCCTTCTGTTGCATACGACAACAGCGAAGTGGAAATATCTTCATTGCTCAAGATAGAGAAAGAGAAAGCAGCTGACTATAAAGGCGATTTCAACTTCCAGATAAACGAAATCACACGTTTCGTTCCGGGAGAATTGAATCAGGAATTGTTCGATGCCATATATCCGGGTGGAGAAGTTAAATCGGAAGAGGAGTTCCGTACAAAAATCAAGGAGGCTATTGTCAACCAGTTCAAGAAGGACAGCGACTATAAGTTCATCCTCGACTTGAGAAACTATCTTAAGGAAAAGGTCGGCGCATTGGAGTTCCCAGACGAGAAACTCAAGCGTATCTTGCTTGCCAACGCAAAGGACGCATCTAAAGTGGAAGAGAACTATGCTAAAAACATTGAAGAACTCACTTGGCACCTCATCAAGGAGAAGCTTGTTGAACAGACAGGCATCAAGGTTGACGACAACGATGTGATAGAAATGGGCAAGGAAGTGACAAGAATGCAGTTTGCTCAGTATGGTATGCTCAACATCCCGGAGGAATATCTTGACAATTCCGTAAAGGAAATGATGAAGAAGAAAGAGACTGTGGATAACCTGATTGACAGATGTATAGAAGTCAAGTTGGGTGCTGCGCTCAAAGAAAAGGTGACACTCGAAGAGAAGAATGTGACTGTTGACGAATTTAACAAAATGTTCGAATAAACAGCAACCATAAGGGACGAATAAACATTCAACATTAAAAAACCTAAAAAGTCGCAAGTATGACCTTATACTTGCGACTTTTTTATATCTTTGCCGCTCAAAACAATAAAAGCAAGACAATTATGATAGACGATTTTAAGAAATATGCCACAAAGCATATCGGAATGAACAGTATGGTGCTTGATGACGTAATCAAATCACAAGCCGGCTACCTCAATCCCTACATTCTTGAAGAACGTCAGCTAAATGTAACACAACTTGACGTTTTTTCACGCCTGATGATGGACCGCATCATTTTTCTCGGCACTCAGATAGATGACTATACCGCTAACACGCTGCAAGCCCAGCTGCTCTATCTCGACTCTGTTGACAACAGTAAGGACATCAGTATATACATAAACTCTCCGGGCGGAAGTGTAAGTGCCGGCCTGGGCATATACGACACCATGCAGTTCATAAACAGCGATGTGCAGACAATATGCACAGGCATGGCAGCATCAATGGCGGCCGTACTCCTCGTGGCTGGCCAGGAAGGCAAGCGTTCTGCTCTTCCGCACAGCCGTGTCATGATTCACCAGCCAATGGGAGGAGCACAGGGACAGGCCAGTGACATAGAAATTACAGCACGCGAGATACAGAAGTTGAAGAAAGAACTTTATACCATCATTGCAGAACATTCACACCAGCCTTTCGACAAGGTATGGCAAGACAGTGACCGCGATTATTGGATGACGGCCAGTGAAGCAAAAGAATATGGTATGATAGACGAAGTATTGGCAAGAAAGAAATAAGACGGAAATGAAGGAATATAGAAAATGTTCTTTTTGCGGACGTGCTGAGAAAGATGTAAACCTACTTATTTCCGGCATCAACGGAAATATATGTGACGAATGTATCCAGCAGGCAAATGAGATACTGCGCGAGAACATGAAAACGACCCAAGCTTTCAGTCTTGACAAACTGCCCAAGCCTAAAGAAATAAAGGAGTACCTCGACAAATACGTTATCGGACAGGATGATGCAAAAAAGGCTATGGCTGTGGCTGTATATAACCATTATAAAAGGTTGAAGAATCCGGGAAGCGACGATGACGTAGAACTGGAGAAATCCAATATCATCATGGTCGGAAGTACGGGTACGGGAAAGACACTGCTTGCTCGTACTATCGCCAAGCTGTTGGTTGTGCCATTCACCATTGTTGATGCCACAGTTCTGACAGAAGCCGGATATGTGGGAGAAGATGTTGAAAGCATTTTATCGCGCCTGTTGCAAGTGGCAGACTACGATGTGGCCGCAGCCGAAAGAGGTATTGTGTTCATCGACGAGATAGATAAGATAGCGCGCAAAAGCGACAATCCTTCTATCACACGTGATGTCAGCGGAGAAGGTGTGCAACAAGGACTGCTCAAACTGCTTGAAGGCTCTATTATCAATGTCCCGCCACAGGGAGGACGCAAACATCCTGAACAGAAATTTATTCAGGTGAACACCAAGAATATCCTCTTCATTTGCGGAGGAGCATTCGACGGCATAGAAAAGCGTATTGCCCAAAGGCTCAACACTCACGTTGTGGGATACGGAGCATCAAGAAACAGTGCACAGATAAACAAGGCAAACATGATGCAATATATAGCGCCAATGGACTTAAAATCTTTCGGACTTATTCCGGAAATCATCGGTCGTATGCCTATACTTACTCATCTTGAACCACTGGACAGAGCTGCACTGCGCTCAATACTGACAGAGCCGAAGAACTCCATCATCAAACAATATATAAAGATGTTTGAACTTGACGGTGTAGCACTTTCATTTGACGACGACGTACTCGAATACATTGTTGACAAGGCTGTTGAATACCGTCTTGGAGCGCGTGGACTACGTTCCATCGTTGAAGCTATCATGATGGAACCTATGTATGAAATTCCATCCAAACGCATCAAATCGTATCGAGTGAATATCGACTTTGCCAAAAAACAAATAGAAAAGGCAAATATGGAAGTTCTCAAAGAAAGAGAAGAATAAAAAAGATAACAGAAATAAAAATACGGCTTTTTCCGAAAAAAAATGCACCGAAATATTTGCGGATTTAAGATTCGTATATAACTTTGTTACGAGCAAACAAACGTTTATAACCGGAAAGAATTATGAAGGCGCATAAATCACTGAAAGAATCACTGAAATTTTATTTCGGATTTGACACATTCAAGGGAGATCAGGAAGCAATAATCAATTGTCTTCTTGAAAAGAAGGATGTCTTTGTTCTTATGCCGACCGGAGGAGGAAAATCACTGTGCTATCAGCTTCCAGCCTTACTGATGGAGGGAACAGCTATTGTCATTTCTCCTCTCATCGCCTTGATGAAGAATCAAGTTGACGCAATAAAAAACATAAGTGAAGAAGACAGTATTGCCCATTTCATAAACTCTTCGCTCAACAAAGCTTGTATCGAACAAGTGAAATCCGATATAGTTGCCGGTCGTACAAAACTATTGTATGTTGCTCCTGAGTCGTTGACAAAAGAAGAATACATAGAATTTCTTCGTACCATCAAAATCTCATTCTATGCCATTGACGAAGCTCACTGCATATCGGAATGGGGACACGATTTCAGACCGGAGTACAGGCGCATACGTCCTATCATCAACGAAATAGGCAATGCTCCTGTTATCGCCCTGACTGCTACCGCTACAGATAAAGTACGTGGAGACATAAAGAAAAACTTGGGCATCACAGCAGCCACGGAATTCAAGTCGTCTTTCAACCGTCCGAACCTGTACTATGAAGTACGGCAAAAGACTAAAGATGTTGATAAAGACATCATAAGATATATCAAATCAAATGCAGGGAAAAGCGGTATCATATACTGTCTCAGCAGAAAAAAAGTGGAAGAGCTGGCAGATATACTGAAGGCTAATGAGATTAAGGCGGCAGCATATCATGCCGGTATGGATTCCGCTACTCGTTCCACCACACAGGATGACTTCCTCATGGAACGTATAGATGTAATCGTAGCCACAATAGCTTTCGGAATGGGAATAGACAAACCGGATGTACGTTTTGTCATTCATTATGATATACCCAAAAGCCTCGAAGGGTATTATCAAGAAACGGGAAGAGCCGGACGCGACGGTGGAGAGGGACACTGCATAGCCTTCTACACCAACAAGGATCTTCAGAAACTTGAGAAATTCATGGAAGGCAAACCTGTAGCAGAACAAGACATAGGACGACAATTACTAAAGGAAACAGCTTCATACTGTGAATCTTCTGTATGCCGCCGCAAACTACTTCTTTATTATTTCGGTGAAAACTACGAATCGGATAACTGCGGAAATTGCGACAACTGTTTACATCCTAAAAAGAAAGTGGAAGCAAAAGAATATTTGGTAATGGCTCTGAAAGCCATTCTTGCAGTAAAAGAAAATTTCAAAGAAGATTATATTATAGACTTGCTAAGAGGCAACGAGTCGGAAACATTATTGGCACATAAACACGACAGTCTGGAAGACTTCGGTGCAGGAGCTGACGTAGAAGAAAAAATGTGGAATGCAGTTCTCCGTCAAGCAATGATTGCAGGATACATCAGAAAAGACGTGGACAACTACGGTCTGCTGAAAATTACGAAAGAAGGCAAGAAATTCCTGAAAAAGCCTGTTTCGTTTATGATTGTAGAGGACAACGATTTTGACGAAATTCCGGAAGATGCTCCGGAAGGAGGCGGAACAGGAGTTGCCGACGAGGTACTTTACTCCATGCTTCTTGACTTACGCAAGAAATTGTCAAAAAAGTTGGAAGTGCCTCCATACGTCATATTTCAGGATGCGTCACTCGAAGCGATGTCAACTCTATATCCAGTGAACATCGAAGAGTTACAGAATATTCCGGGTGTCGGTTCTGGAAAAGCCAAACGATATGGAAAAGAGTTCTGCGAACTCATCAAACGACATTGTGAAGAGAACGACATTGTACGTCCTACTGACATGCGAGTGCGAACTGTAGCGAACAAGTCGAAACTGAAAGTAAGCATCATACAAAGTATAGACAGGAAAGTAGCTCTTGATGACATTGCAATGGTAAAAGGCATAGAGTTCGGTGAGCTGCTTGATGAAGTGGAAGCCATAGTTTATAGCGGGACAAAACTTAATATAAACTATTTCCTTGAGGATGTGATGGACGATGACCGTATTGAAGATATTTACGAATATTTCCGTGAAAGCGAAACGGATGATCTTGATACGGCACTCGACAATCTGGACTCGGACTATACGGAAGATGAGATACGTTTGGTGAGAATAAAATTTATCTCTGAAATGGCAAACTGACCTATACATCGTTCAAGAGCCAATTGTAAAACAGCAACAAAGGCAACACAAGTACATTTACAAGAATATTTTTCTGTATTCTGTGAGTGTACTTGTTTTGTTTTTGTATGATAGTTAAAGAGAGACCTCTATAAAATTCATACGACACTTTCCCACAAAAAAACTTTCGTATATCCCAAATAATACATACCTTTGCACGCAATAAAATTTAATTATATGTCATCTTTTATTGCAGACAAAGTCGTAATGGAAGGATTGACCTATGATGATGTGCTGTTGGTACCAGCATATTCGGAGGTTCTTCCAAGAACAGTTTCACTCACAACTAAGTTTTCAAGAAACATTGAGTTAAAGATTCCTTTTGTCACAGCCGCAATGGACACAGTGACAGAAGCTCCTATGGCAATAGCCATTGCCAGAGAAGGAGGAATCGGAGTTATTCACAAAAACATGTCGATAGAGGAACAGGCAAGACAGGTTGCTATTGTAAAGCGCGCGGAGAATGGCATGATTTATGATCCGGTGACTATCAAACGCGGCTCAACGGTAAAAGATGCCTTAGACATGATGGAAGAATATCACATCGGAGGCATACCAGTCGTAGATGATGACAATATTCTTGTCGGTATTGTAACCAATCGTGATTTACGCTTCCAGCGCAACTACTCAAAACTTATAGACGAAGTGATGACAAGTGAGAACCTTATTGTCACTCATCAGCAAACAGATCTTGAATCGGCTTCTCAGATTCTTCTTGAGCACAAAATTGAGAAGTTGCCTGTGGTAGATGAAAAATATCATCTTATCGGTCTCATAACCTACAAAGACATCACAAAGGCTAAAGACAAACCAATGGCTTGTAAAGACTCCAAAGGTCGCCTCCGTGTAGCAGCCGGTGTGGGTGTGACAGCAGACACTTTTGAGCGTATGGAAGCACTGGTTAAAGCCGGAGTTGATGCAATTGTTATAGATACGGCACACGGACACTCTAAATTTGTCATAGAAAAAGTAAAGGAAGCAAAGAAGAACTTCCCGAATGTGGATATTGTTGTAGGAAACATTGCAACCGGTGAAGCAGCCAAAATGCTTGTTGAAGCAGGTGCAGATGCAGTCAAAGTAGGAATCGGTCCGGGTTCAATCTGTACGACAAGAGTTGTCGCCGGTGTAGGAGTACCGCAACTCTCTGCAATATATGATGTAGCTTCAGCCCTTGAGGGCACAGGAGTTCCTTTGATTGCTGACGGAGGTCTTCGCTACAGCGGTGATGTAGTTAAAGCACTTGCAGCCGGAGGATACAGCGTAATGATTGGCTCACTTGTTGCAGGAACAGAAGAAGCTCCGGGAGAAACCATTTTGTTCAATGGACGTAAATTCAAGTCATACAGAGGAATGGGCTCACTCGAAGCAATGGAAAACGGTTCTAAAGACAGGTATTTCCAGTCTGGAGTTGCAGAAACAAAGAAACTTGTACCGGAAGGTATTGCAGGACGTGTACCATACAAAGGAACTGTACAAGAAGTTATATACCAACTTGTAGGAGGACTACGCTCTGGTATGGGTTATTGCGGTGCTAATGACATAAGCACGCTTCACAATGCGAAGTTTACACGCATCACTAATGCGGGTGTACTTGAAAGCCATCCGCATGAAGTGATAATCACAAGTGAGGCTCCAAATTACAGCCGTCCGCAGTAATAATCACAAGTATTTACTTTTCAATTGTTAAAAAACTATTATAGAAGCGGTTGCCAATATAGACGGCAACCGCTTTTTGTTTTTTTTTGAGTAACTTCGCACCCGAAACTGATATAAGAAACAAATAAAAATAAGACAAATAACAGAAAAAATATGAAGAGAAAAAATTTCATTGTTGCTGCACTTATGATGAGTTTTAATGTCATGGCGCAAACAACAGACCCTATACTCATGAAGATAAACGGAAAACCTATCACACGTTCCGAATTTGAATATTCTTTTAATAAAAACAATGCGGATGGAGTGCTTGACAAGAAAGATGTCAATGATTATGTTCCCTTGTTTATAGACTTCAAGCTCAAAGTGGCTGCTGCCGAAGAAGCACAAATAGACACACTTCCAAGCATACGTAAAGAATTGCGTGGATATAAAGAACAAATGGTTCTCCCTACTCTTGTTGACAGTAACTATATAGAAAGAGAAGCAAGAAAAACATACGAAAATACAGCGGCAAGATTTGCCGGTCAGGATTTATTAAAAGCTTCACATATTCTTGTTTTTCTACGACAAGATGCCACAGCAGAACAACAGACAAAGGCGAAAGCACGTATAGACTCAATCTACACCGTGCTAAAGAACGGTGCAGACTTCGCGGAAGTTGCCAAGTCCTGTTCCGAAGACAAAGGTTCCGCACAACGAGGTGGCGAACTTGGTGAATTTGGAAAAGGAATGATGATTCCGGAATTTGAAAATGCCGCATATTCACTCCAAAAAGGCGAAATGTCAGCACCAATAAAAACTTCAGTCGGTTACCACATAATAAAACTCACAGACCGTCATCCATTTGAATCGTATGAGTTCCATCATGATGCAATCATAAAGTTCTTGAACTCACGTGGAATCAGAGAAGCTTCAGCCAATGTCCTAATAGATTCACTTTCTCGAATAAACGGACAAACTCGTGACGAAGTAATCAACAGTTTAATCGAGAAGATGCAAGAAAGCGATTCCGACATGAAGAATCTGTCACAAGAATATTATGACGGAACTTTAATGTATGAAATAAGCAAAAGTCAGGTATGGGACAAAGCTGCAAAAGACGAACAGGGATTAGCAGCATATTTCTCTGCCAACAAGAAAAAATATGCATGGAAAGAGCCGCGCTTCCGTGGAATAATCATTCATGCAAAAGATGAGACCACACTGGAACAAGCAAAAAAAGCATTGAAGAAGGTTGATGAAGACAAATGGGCGACCACACTCACTTCAAAATTCAACAATGACTCTACAAAACTTGTTCGTATAGAACGCGGCATATACAAACAAGGGGAGAACTCCAATATTGATTATTTTGTATTCAAAACAGGTGAATGCAAACCTTTAAAAGAATTCCCGGCAACAGGAGTATATGGCAATAAAGCAAAAAAGCCACTATCATACAAGGATGTTCGCGGACAAGTAACCACAGACTACCAGAACGAGCTTGAAAGACAATGGCTTGAGCAACTTCACAAAAAATATACTGTTGAAATTGACGAATCGGTATTATCTACAGTAAATAAACATTAATCAAACTATAAATTCACCGTCAAATGAGATTTGGCATTTTTATATTCTACATAATTGTAGTATTTCAGACTTTGTTGTATTCCTCTCCTGCAATAGCCCAGAACAATGTTATAGATGAGGTAATATGGGTTGTAGGTGATGAAGCAATCCTAAAGTCGGACGTAGAGATGGCACGTATTGAAGGACAATCTCGCGGACAACGTTGGGAAGGAGACCCATATTGCACCATACCGGAACAATTGGCTATACAGAAACTTTTTCTACATCAAGCTGCAATCGACAGTATAGACGTAACAGAAAGCGAGATTTTTCAAAGTGTAGATCAACAGATAAATTATCTTATCCAAAATATCGGTTCAAAAGAAAAGATGGAAGAATATTTTGGCAAAACTTCTACACAGATACGTGAACAGCTTTATGACGTGATACGTAATGAAAAGTTAGTTACAGAAGTACGTAAACAACTCGTATCCAATATAAAAATCACCCCGGCACAAGTAAGAAGGTATTTTAAAGATATGCCGGAAGACAGCATCCCATTCGTTCCGACAAAGGTTGAAGTACAAATACTTGTACAAAACCCAATCATATCGCAAGAAGAAATAGACCGAGTGAAGAATGAACTTAGAGAATATACGGACAGAATTAATTCTGGCGAATCAAAATTCTCCACACTTGCCATCTTCTATTCAGAAGATAAAGGTACGGCGCAAAGAGGAGGAGAAACAGGACTAATCGGACGTATAGAAGTAGTTCCGGAATTTGCCAATGTAGCTTTCAATCTTACAGACACAAAAACAGTTTCTAAAATTGTTGAAACAGAATATGGTTTCCATATTATACAACTTGTTGAAAAACGAGGTGACAAAGTAAATGTAAGGCATATTCTACGCAAACCGCGTGTTTCTGATGAAGAAATAGAAAAGAGCGTACATTTTATGGATTCTGTCGCAGATGAATTAAGACGTAATCTTTATACATTTGAAGAATGTGCGCCATATATTTCTCAAGACAAAGATACACGAAACAATTATGGAATCATGGTCAATGAGGAAGACGGCACCTCAAAATTTGAAATGAAGGATCTTCCGGCAGAAGTGGCAAAAGTGATTGCCAACATGAATATTGGAGAAATATCAAAACCATTTGTGATGATTGACAAACGTGGAAAGGAAGTGGTAGCCATAGTCAAACTGAAAAATAAGATTAACGGTCACAGAGCCACAATGGCGGATGACTACCAGCTCCTGCAAGATGTTTTCCTTGAAAAACTCAGTTCTGAGAAAATAGAGAATTGGATTAAAGAAAAGCAAAAGACAACATATATCCACATAAATGACGAATGGAAAAACTGTGAATTCAAATATTCAGGTTGGATAAAATAAAACAATAAGCTATTAATATTGTGTCAATATCAGCATATTTCAAACATAAATTGAACAGATATGTGAAGCAGTTTGTCTGCCTCGTATATCTGCTCTGCTTTTGTACTGCGTGGACATATACCAATAAAGAAAAAGCTCCAGAAGACGAAGACAAATCAAAGATTTATCTTCTGCACTCGGATGTTCTTTATAAGAATCAACAAGACCCCCGTGCAGAAGTCCTTGTCGGAAATGTAAGCCTCAAACACGACGGAGTGTTTCTTTATTGTGACAGTGCAAAATTCTATCGCGAAGACAACTCTTTTGATGCATTTGGAAATGTAAGAATGGTACAAGGCGACACCTTGACACTCGTCAGCGACACTTTGTTCTATGAAGGTTTTGAGATGCAGGCACACGCACGTGGCAATGTCAGATTAGACCACAAAAAGACTCGTCTTGAAACAGAAAATCTGGATTATGACAGAATATATGGTGTAGGAATGTATCTCGAAGGAGGCACACTATACGATGGAGACAATGTTCTTGTATCAGACTGGGGACAATACACTCCCTCCACTCATGAAGCGTTCTTCACAGACAACGTACAGCTTACAAATCCACAATTCACTCTTATTTCAGATACCCTGTATTATTATAGTGACACTGAAATTGCACGTATCGTAACCCCTACCAACATAAATTCAAAAGACGGAACATTTGTCTATGGCAATCGGGGGACATACGACACGAAAAACGGAAAAGCATATTTGCTTGATCGTTCATACATAATAAAGGATATGCGTAAGATTGTCGGTGACAGTCTTCACAGTGATAAAAATACGGGTATTGACGAAGCTTTTGGCAATGTAATTCTGACAGATGACGAAAACTATTGCGCCTTAACGGGAAACTACTGCCAATACGACGAAAATACAGGTAATGCCGTAGCCACAGATAGTGCTGTGGTTATGGAATATTCCAGTCCGGACACCCTTTATGTGCATGGTGACACCCTCAAAATGTTCACATTCAATCTCAATACAGATTCTGTATATCGTAATATTCATGCCTATCATAGAGTACGCATGTTCCGCACAGATGTACAAGCCGTATGCGACTCTCTTGTCAGCCTTGAATTGGATTCATGCACATACCTTTACGGTCAGCCTATTCTATGGAACGAGTCCCAACAGATATTCGGTGAAGAAATAAGAGTCTATAACAATGACAGCACCATCAACTGGATTCACATTATCAATCAGGCCATGACCATAGAGAAAATAGATTCTGTGTCATACAATCAGGTTGCAAGCAAAGAAATGTTCTGCTACTTCAAAGACGGAGAAATAGAGCATAACGAAGCCAAAGGCAACGTATATGTAGCCTATTTTATGGACGAAGACGATGGCAACCGTATAGGAATGAACTATACAGAAACCACAGAACTCAAACTTTATATGGAGAAAAAGAAAGTGGTTAAGATATGGATGCCGGCATCAACAGGGCAAATGTATCCAACGCTTATGATTCCTTCGGACAAACGCTATCTACAAAACTTTGCGTGGTTTGACTATATACGTCCGACAGACAAAGATGACATCTTTGAATGGCGCGGCAAAGATGAAAAGAATATTCTGAAGAAAACCCAGTCACGCAAAGTTCCGCTCCAGAAGTTAGAAGACATAAAATAAGCGTCTTTTCATACTTATTATACGACTTTTTATATAAACAACAAGCAAAAAAAAACAAAACCATAGAAGTATGAATTTTTTCAGAGTGAACAAGCCTCGTGGCTTCCAACATAATTACATTTACTATGATGAGCGTAAAGAAAAGCTTGCTCAGATAGAAGAAAAAGCCAAACGAGATTTAGGTATGCTGCCTCCAAAAGAATTTACTCCCGAAGACATACGCGGAAAATTCGTAGGAGCCACTAAACATCTTAAACGGCGAAAAGAAAGCGGACGTAAGCCCGTTTCATACGGAGTGCTCATTGCTGCTATCATTGTTCTGCTTCTGGTGATGCGCTGGCTTTACACCGGAGAAATATTTTTCTGAAAAATTTTATTCATGGATGACATTATACATTTGCTGCCTGATTCTGTTGCCAATCAGATAGCAGCAGGCGAAGTAGTTCAACGTCCGGCATCCATCGTAAAAGAAATGGTGGAAAATGCCATTGATGCCGATGCACAACACATACAAGTATTAATTGTCGATGGCGGTAAAACATGTGTACAAGTCATCGACGACGGAAAAGGCATGTCCGAGACAGATGCACGATTGTCTTTTGAACGACATGCCACGTCAAAAATCATCAAAGCGTCAGACTTATTCAGCCTGACCACTATGGGTTTCCGCGGCGAAGCATTGGCTTCTATCGCGGCAGTAGCACAAGTGGAATTAAAGACCAGGCGAAAAGATGACGAACTTGGAACATACATACGCATTTCCGGTTCAAAAATAGAACAGCAAGAACCGATAGCCTGTTCCTGCGGATGCAATTTTTCCGTAAACAACCTTTTCTTCAATGTTCCAGCCAGACGCAAGTTTTTAAAGTCAAACCAGACAGAGCTATCCAATATCCTGACAGACTTTGAACGAATTGCACTCGTATATCCGGACATATCTTTCACACTTTACAACAATGGCGGAGAAATGTATAATCTGCCTCAATCATCGCTGCGCAAACGTATCGTTGATGTGTTCGGAAAAAAAATCAATACAGAACTTCTTCCCATAGAAGCTGAAACCTCGCTCGTAAAGATTTCCGGATATGTCGGCAAACCCGAATCATCAAGAAAAAAAGGAGCACGTCAGTTCTTTTTTGTAAACGGACGCTATATGCGCCATCCGTACTTCCATAGTGCGGTGATGCATGCTTACGAAAACATGATTCCGGCAGGCGAACAAGTGTCCTATTTCATTTATCTTTCAGTCGAACCATCTACCATCGATGTGAATGTACACCCGACAAAAACAGAGATAAAATTCGACAACGAGCAACCGATATGGCAGGTCATTTCAGCCGTTGTGAAAGAGACACTCGGCAAGTTCAGCAATGTCCCCGTGATAGATTTTGACGTTGATGGACGTCCGGATATACCGGCAATGGGATTATCCAGACCATCCATCCCTCAACAGCCCAAACCTGTCACAACGACATACAACCCATTCAAAACAACTGCTTCCCGCCATGCACAGCAGAACAGTGCTGATTGGGAAAGTCTGTACAAAAGCGAAAACCAACCGGAACCGTCTTTTTCCGGAGAAAAATATACTCCTAACTTCAATATAGAAGAAAGCAAGGAGTATTCCGCTCCCGCCACTGTTATAAGCAGCAGAATCAACGAGTTCGCGCCGTCATCAGATGATTTCTCAACAGACCTCTCCGGACAGCATCTTATTCCGTCTAAAATAACAGGCAATGAAAATATCTCACTCATAACAGAAGAAGACATCAACACCCAGCAGAACCTGTGGGAGAAGCAAGAAGATGCACATTCTAATGACATTGCAGACATTTCCATGCCGAAATTCCAATTGAAAGGACGCTATATCGTGCAACAGGCAAAAGCAGGACTGATTCTGATAGACCAGCACTTGGCACATCAGCGTATCCTATACGACAAATATATGGAGAACCTGAGAGGACACAAATCAGCCTCACAAGGCATGCTATTTCCTGAAATCATTCAATTCTCAAAATCCGAAACCGCATTTTTTGAGAATATAATGCCTGAACTGGAACAAATCGGATTTGAACTGACAAATCTGGGAGGCGGTTCCTATTCTGTCAGCGGTGTTCCGTCCGGTATCGAAGGAATCTCACCAGATAAGCTCATTCATGACATCGTTTCCTCCGCCATAGAGAAGAAAGGGAATATCAAAGATGAGATACATTCATCCATAGCCATGACTATGGCACGTTCCGTATCTGTAGTCTATGGTCAAGTATTGTCCGACAAGGAAATGCAACAAATGGTGTCAGACCTATTCGAATCCCCTGCCCCGGCACGCACACCGGATGGAAAGAACATTTTTCATATTATATGCATGAATGAAATAGAGAAACTTTTCTGAAGAACTGCAAATAAAAAGATAAAGCAGATTTAAAAATAACTTCCGCAGATTAAGAGTGTATCAAAGTGAAGGCTTTGCATCTTTAAAAACTGCGAAAGTTATTTTTTTCATCACTTGGACACTTTTTATATTTGCATATCAAACATATTAAATACAACTTATATGCCTATTTTCGACATGAAATGTATGTAAATCACACATCTATAAAATAACAGGAAAACACTATATTCCTACAAACACCTCACCAAAAAGCATGAGATTTTCCAAGCATTTTGCAGTCACACAGGCATTAGTAAAACCCATAAAACAATAACAAAAAGAAATAATATCCTTTACTTTGCTATCTTTTTGTCACTTCGAAATTTTAACATTCTAAATCGAAAAAAACGCGATTTTTCGGGCTTTTTTCGAGCGAGAGGAGGTTTCGTT
>X363_Desmarests_Spiny_Pocket_Mouse__coassemble_416_pt1 | contig 28223 bp, 23 predicted proteins | sample X363_Desmarests_Spiny_Pocket_Mouse__metabat2_low_PE_006 | metagenome-assembled genome bin X363_Desmarests_Spiny_Pocket_Mouse
TGTTTGTTCACTATGCAAGCAGCGAAAGTTTGGGCAGATGATGACAGACCTGTGAAAGTAGAACAAATGCCTCAGCAGGCTCAGCAGTTCATCAAGAAGCATTTTCCGAAAAGCTCTGTGGCATTGGCAAAGATGGAAGTTGACTTGTTCAGCAAGAGTTATGAAGTCCTTTTCACCAACGGCGACAAGCTGGAGTTTGACAGCAAAGGGGTATGGACGGAAGTAAACTGCAAATACAGTGCAGTACCGGCAGAAATAATCCCGGCGGCTATCAAGACTCATGTCAAAAAACATTATCCGGACACCAAAATCATCAAAATAGAAAAGGACTCAAGAGACTATGAAGTGGAATTGTCCAACAAGTGGGAAATTAAGTTCGACAAGAAATTCAATGTAATAGACATAGACCGATAATCCAAGCAGGAAAGATGAAACAGATACTATATTTATCACTGATAGCCCTCTGTAGCATATTCACATTAGGCAGCTGCGATGATGACGACGATACAGTCAATGTGCCGGAAGCCGTACAGGCTGCATTCAAGACCAGATTTCCGGATGCAGAAAGGGCGGAATGGGAGATAAAAGTCGGATTCTATGTAGCAGAGTTTCATGCACAAGGTGCAGAAATCGAAGCATGGTTTGACAAAGATGCTCAATGGTGTATGACCGACACCGATTTCGGCAGAAACATATCATCTGTACCCGCAGCTGTACAGTCGGCACTGGCAGAGAGCGAATACAGCACATGGAATATTGATGACATAAACAAATATGAACGCAAAGACATGACGTTCTATGTCATTGAGGTTGAAACCAAAGGGCAAAAAGAACACCACCTATTCTATGGAGAAACAGGAAATCTTATCAAAGATATGGTGGAAAATGGGAATGACAATATTTATCCGTTCACCCCTGTTCCTTAATTGAATAACACATTTAGGTGTTGTTTTCACAGACTCCCCCATTGCTACCGCACTACTTTCCCTGACATTGGGGGAGGTGGCGCGGTAGCAATGGGGGAGTCTGTGAAAACAACCACTTAAACTACACCAAGTACAACTATAAAAACAAACAGCTTCTGATTTTTGGATAAAAATTGTACAGCACTTATCTTTGAGAAGGCAAAGACAATACTGTTTGTTTTTTCCATTAAAAACACGTAAAGAATCTCTGAGAACAAAAAAAGAGTATGTACATGTCTCACTGTGTTAAATTATAAAAAATAGATGTAAACAGAGAGAATATTTTTTCAATCTGGTTGTATAAACCAATAAACAGACAATCATTGCAGAATGGACACAAAGGAAAGCCGGATAATAGCCGCTGCGGCAAGAGGCGATAGAAACGGACACCATGCCATATTGGAACTGTATGGCAAACAGGTGTTCGAGCTGATTGCCCGTCTGGTCGATTCTCCTCTCGATGCGGAAGAACTGGCACAAGACACTTTCGTCAAGGCTTTCCAACATATAAGTTCATTCGATGAGAGCAAGGCGACATTCGGCACATGGATTTCGCGTATTGCTTACAATTGTACCATCAATCATCTTAAACGTAAAAGGCCGCTTCTCGTACCTTTCCATGACACCACAGAGCCATACACCGCCCATCCGTCCGCCACAGAACTAATCTACGACGAAGACACAGACGAAGAAAGGCGCATACTACTGCTGGAACAGTCTATCGAACATTTGTTGCCTGACGAGAAAGCTCTGTTGACATTCTACTATTATGAGAACCGTTCTATGCGGGACATCGCTTACATCATGGACACAGAACCTACCATTCTTTCGTCCAGACTCTACAGAATCAGACGCAAACTATATAAATTCATAAGAACTAAGCAGAATATAAACTGAATGGAAAGAGAACATACATGTAACGAACAGGATATACGGAGCGCATTGAAACGCAAGTATGCCCGGAAAACTGAGTTTCCGAAAGACTTCGGCGAGAAAGTCATGAAACGGATGGAAGCGGAACGAAAAACAGTTCTTCGCCGCCGCATCATCCGTATCGGCATGTCATCGGCAGCCGCCCTCTTCGTGCTGCTTTGGATATGTGTGCCCAAGAAAAAACAAAGTGAGATGCCACAGCCGATTGTCATCGCACGACAAGTTGCAGAAGAGCATCAGGTGTCTTGCATCAAGCAGGACACGACGGCTGTAACAGCAACAGTGATTGTCCCCGAGGAAGAAACGAGAAAGGTGAATCGTGAGAAAAAAGCGGTCAGTCAACCTTTGGAGCCAGTCTCACCGAGACACATTGCAGAACGCAAGACAGAGAAGGAGCAAGAAGCTGTTCATGTGCAGGAAGTGAGAGAAGTGAACATGGAAGAAGTGATTGCCGTACGATTTGAACTGGCAATGACAGCAAACCAAGAATTAAGGAATGAACTACAACTAAACTATTGAGAAATATGAAAAGAAGAATTTTGTTGATGCTACTGTTCGGCGCAATCATCATGACGAGCCGCGCACAGGAAGACATCGCCAAGGTGACAGAACGACTGATAGATGCGTATCCCGATGCCTTGCATCGCATAGAGTACCGCTACGAACAAAAAGACAGCAATGCGGTGAGGCTGGAAGTCCGCTACGATTTCAAGTCGAAGCGTGACGCGTTATCGGCAGTAGATGCGGAGCTGCTTCTGAAAGCATACGAAGAGGCTTGGAAAAATGTCAATCCGGCTACGGACAAGTGCGTGAGATACGCATACAAAGACACGATTTGCAGTACGATTGTCTATAATCCCAACAAACCGCTCAATAACGAATTGATGAACCATCTGAATGTCTCGGCATTCTGGGGTGGCAACAACGGCTATCTGCTGTTCGATGCAACAGGAGAATATTTTTCTGTCGTGACCAACAAGACAATGCGCAGCGAGGGCGAAGCCGGTACGGCTGACTTCTCCCCCATCATGCAAGCCTTCAAGAAGATGTGCCACGGACGTGAAGTGGATTCTGTACGGGTAAGATACACAGGAAAGCGCGGTTCTTTCCGTTTTCACCGTGGCGAGGGCAAAGGTTGGACCACAGGAACACGATATACAATAATAAAAGGAACGGAAGCGGACTATCAGGCTCTTCAAGAGGCATTCATGTCGTTCATGAACAGCAAAAAGGCGGTCAATCTTATCAAGTACAACCATTCTGTCATGATTAAAGATGAAGTTGGCAAACGGTTCTTGATAGCCTCGCTGAACCGACTAAAACCCGACAGAAGCGTCAACTTTATGTGCGCCACGTTTGAAGATGAAATCTGCATACCAATAAATTGGGAGTTTACGGACTTTTTCAACAACGGTGTGACCAAACACACAGATGTAAGCAGACTGGATTCCATATACGATGCGCTTGCCGGTCGCTCCGGAGTTTCTAAAACAGAAGTGAAATACACCGGAAGTTTCAACAGCGAATGCAGCGGATTCACATGGCAGCGCGGATGGGGCAAAGGATGGACAAGAGGAGTGCGAATTGAGGTTGGACACATCGGCAAAGAAGAGTCTGAACACATCAGAAGCATCTTCCAATCATATAAAGACATGCTCGGACACGTGATAGTGAAACCTGACATGGTTGCCACTTACGAAGAAGGCACATGCACATTCTATGGATTTGCCACAGACAAGGAAGGCAGAGGCTATTTCATGAAGGCGACGACGGAAGGAGAGATATGTATTCCGAATGACTGGACTACACGAAACTATTTCAAAGGCAGCGAAGAACCGACAACAAATAAAACCGATGACAAAACCAAGCGTCTGCTCGGGCTGAGCCGTCTATGGGCAGGGGTCAAGCAGAACTTTGCATTCATGAACAGAGTGGATATTGACTGGGATAGTCTTTATGTAGAAATGATTCCTCGGATGGAAGCCGCACAAAGCCACAAGGAAGCGGTTCTTCTGTTGAAATATATGATTGCACAAGTACATGATGGACACACATACGTTGCTGGCGAAGAAGGCACTCCTTTTCCTCTGACCACAAAACTTATAGGCAATAAGGTGTATGTAGATAATGTGTTCAGCTCCGCCCTGACAAATCAAGGCATAAGGCGCGGTATCGAACTCACAGCAATAGACCATATCCCGATTGCCGATTATGCGCGGAGATACATAGAGCCATACGTGGCTTCCTCCACACCGCAATGGACAAAGCACGTCACATACGAAGGTTTCGGACTCACCCGACGCAACTACGGCGAAGATATTACCCTGAGCTTCAAGGATGGGAAACATGAGTTTGACATCGAAAGCAAAGTTGAAAAGATCGGAGAACAGGTATGGGACTTGAAACAGGAAGAGAATGTAATGCAATTCTCCAAACTGAAAGGCAATATCGGCTATCTGAAGATTTTCACCTTCAACAATTCCAAACTGACAGAAGAGTTCGACAGTTGCTACTCCGATTTGCTCCAGACCCGGGCACTTATCATCGACTTACGCGGCAACGGAGGAGGAAACAGCGGCAATGCGGACTATATTCTTCGACATCTGAGTGCCGACAGCATCAAAACAGCCTCTTGGAAAAGTCCGCAACACATACCGGCATTCACATCATGGGGCTACAAAGACACTTGGTATGAACAACCGTCCGGATATATGCAACCAATCGAAAACAAAACAATCTATGACAAACCGGTAGTTGTGCTCATTGACAACGGTACATTCTCTGCTGCCGAAGACTTCTGCGGAATATTTGTCAGCATGAAACGAGGTGTCCTGATTGGGCAACCTACCGGAGGAAGTACGGGCAATGGGGTACGCATTCCGCTGATACCCGGCACCACGACATGGGCAAACATCTGTTCCAAACACGACACAGCCCCCGATGGTACAGAGTTTGTCGGCAAAGGTTTCATGCCGGACATTCCGGTTGAGGAAGATTACCAGTCATATTTCATCGACAAGACAGACAAATGTGTGACCACCGCACTCCGTATGCTTTCACGCTGAAAAAATCAAAAGAAAATCCGGAAACCCGATGACAGGCATGTTGCCATGAATCTGGTTTCCGGACGGAACATTTAATCAACTAAACATTAAATTTATAATTCTGCAAGTTCGACGACTTTATCCACAGCAGCCTGCAGACCTTCTGCATTCTTGCCGCCCGCAGTGGCAAAGTGAGGTTGACCTCCACCGCCACCCTGAATGAGTTTTGCCGCCTCACGGACAATCTTTCCGGCATTCTTGCCTTCTTTCACAAGGTCGTCACTGAACGCAACAGTAATTCCCGGTTTTCCTCCGAGTGCAGAACCAATCGCAACCACAAGGTTCTCCGGGAATTGAGCGCGCAACTGGAATGCCATGTCTTTAGCACCCTGTGCATCCACCGGAGCTACAGCGGCAATCACCGTCACACCGTTCACCATCTTGGCATTTTCTATGAGCTTCGCCTTGAACTCGCCCACTTTCTGTGCCTTGAACTCATCAACCTGTTTTCTCAGTTCTGCATTGTCGTCAATATACTTCTTTATCGCAGCCACAAGGTCTGGAGCATTGTTGAAGAGTGCGCGAAGATCTGCAATATTATCTATGAGGACATCCATCGCCTCTTCCACCTTCTTGCCTGTGATAGCTTCAATACGGCGCACACCGGCCGCCACAGAACTTTCGCTTACGATGCGTACCATTCCCAGACGTCCGGTACTGCTTGCATGACAACCTCCGCAAAATTCCACAGATGTGCCGAACTGTACCACACGCACCTTGTCGCCGTACTTCTCTCCGAAGAGGGCTATGGCGCCAAGCTTCTTTGCCTCCTCAATAGGACAGTCGCGGTATTCCTTCAACGGGATGTCCTGACGTATCTTCTCGTTGACAAGATGTTCCACCTCACGAAGCTGTTCCGGAGTGACTTTCTCGAAATGAGAGAAGTCGAAACGCAAACTGTCGGCACATACATACGAGCCTTTCTGCTCTACATGAGTACCAAGCACTTCACGCAAAGCCTCATCGAGCAAGTGAGTACAAGTATGGTTCGCCTCAATGGCGCGACGTCTTTCCACATCGACACATGCCATGAACTCTGCTTCAGGGTTCTGAGGAAGTTTATCGACAAGATGTATCGGAAGATTGTTCTCTTTCTTGGTGTCAAGAATCTCAATGGTTTCGTCCTCGCTCACAAGTACACCGGTATCACCGACTTCTCCACCCATTTCCGCATAGAACGGAGTGGTGTCGAGCACAACCTCGAACAAAGTGTTTTTCTTCTGCTTCACCTCACGATACTTGAGTATGCGGCAGTTATGTTCCGTGTAGTCATAACCCACAAACGCACTTTCGCCTTCGCGAAGCACTACCCAGTCGCCAGTCTCAACAGCAGCTGCATTGCGGGCACGCTCCTTCTGCTTCTGCATCTCCACATTAAAGCCCTCTTCATCGACAGAAAGTCCGTTCTCGCGACAGATAAGTTCTGTAAGGTCGAGAGGGAATCCGAATGTGTCGAAAAGAGTGAATGCCTTGCTTCCATCAATGACCGTCTTGCCTTCAGCCTTCGTCTCCTCCATGACTCCATTGAGCAGACGGATACCGTTTTCAAGAGTACGTAGGAAAGAATCCTCCTCTTCCTTCATCACCTTCATGATAAGCTCCTTCTGTGCAGCAATCTCTGGGAAAGCGTCTCCCATTTCAGCGATGAGTACAGGCACAAGACGATAGATGAAGGCTTCTTTCTGTCCGAGGAAAGTATATCCGTAGCGCACTGCACGGCGAAGGATTCGTCTTATCACATATCCTGCTTTGGCATTGCTCGGCAGCTGACCGTCAGCAATAGAGAAGGCAATGGCACGGAGGTGGTCGGCAACAACGCGCATTGCCACATCAGTCTTCTCGCTGTCACCATACTTCAATCCCGACATGTCACCGATGACCTTGATAATCGGCTGGAACACATCTGTATCGTAATTGGAAGTCTTTCCCTGCATGGTGCGCACAAGACGCTCAAATCCCATACCGGTATCTATCACCTTGGCTGGAAGCGGTTCGAGAGAATGGTCTGCCTTACGGTTATACTGCATGAACACGAGGTTCCATATCTCTATCACCTGCGGATGGTCTTTGTTCACCATCTGTGCACCGGGAACCAGTGCTTTCTCCTCCTCACTACGCGAATCAATATGAATCTCGGAACAAGGACCGCAAGGGCCTGTATCGCCCATTTCCCAGAAATTGTCATGCTTGTTTCCATTGATGATATGGTCTTTCGGCAGATACTGTTCCCAGATAGCCGCAGCCTCATTATCACGCTCCAAGCCTTCCTCCGGTGCACCCTCGAACACGGTTGCATAGAGGTCTTTCGGATTAAGTTTGAGCACATCGACAAGATACTCCCAAGCCCACGAAATGGCTTCCTTCTTGAAATAGTCGCCGAAGCTCCAGTTGCCGAGCATCTCAAACATTGTGTGATGGTATGTGTCGTGCCCAACCTCTTCAAGGTCGTTGTGCTTTCCGCTGACACGCAGACATTTCTGTGTGTCTGTCATACGGCGGCACTTCGGTTGCACATTGCCGAGAATGATGTCCTTGAACTGGTTCATACCGGCATTGGTAAACATCAGCGTCGGGTCATCTTTGATGACCATCGGAGCTGACGGAACAATAAGGTGTTCTTTGCTTTCAAAGAATTTCTTGAAAGACTCTCTGATTTCCTTAGCTGTCATTGTTATATTATCTTTTTACTCTATTTTTCTTCTGTTTCATCTACAATGTACTGTCTGTAAGATATGCGAACAGACTAAAATATGGTTCGTAGGAGGTGCAAAGATAGTCATTTCCTGTGACTTCCGCTCTTTTTTTCGGGTGCATAATGTGACTTACTTCAAGATTTCCATTTAAATACTGTTCTTCCCTTTTGTTCACCAGAGGAATTTCAATGGAAAAAGACGGCATGATTGCAGCGGAAAAGTTTGCAAATAAAACTATACTCAACGCAACTTTTCATTTTGTCATTTTTGAGAAAGTCGATTTAGTGGGCGTGTTTTTATTTTTAAGCGGAGGGTGCAAAATTTAAATTCAGCAAAGACAAACTTACAAACTGAAACTTATACACCATAAAAGAGAAGAAAAAGAGCCGTATAATTATCCCAAATAGAGTTTTATACAACTCTTTTTGAATTGTCAGTTATAATCTGTAACTTTCCAGAGTGGTCATTTCTATTTTGATACACCCTCATCCCTACTTAAACCATACGGAGGAGTCTGTGAAGACAACCACTTAACCAAAACAGAGGAATCTGTGACGACACCCGCATAATCCCAAAAGAGGAGTCTATATCCACATAAACTTATAACTTTAAAAGCAAGTATTCAGACACCCTACAAAAAACGTGCCAACAGCGAAAAAAGAAGAGAAGTGAAAAACGGTTTTGTCGCAAAAAAGAAATAAGAATAAAGCAAAATGATAGTAAATAAGGCGGAATACTTTCTTCCTGATTTTGTTGAATGTTAAAATTCCAAGCCTGCTGGCACGCGTCAAAATCGACCGCGCCGAACTTTTATCGGAAAACGTGGATTCTACGTGCATTTTCAAACACCTCATTGAAATGTGAAATTATGTTTCGTTTTTGACAGCTCTTTTACATTTGTTTATCCTTGGCGAAGAATTCTTTTCTCCAATCTACTAAGTTTTGATATTTCCAGCGCACTGTCGCCACTTTTTCAGCGCCTTGTAAATTTCTCTGCAGTGCGCTACAAATTTGCGCGCTTAGTAGATTGGAGAAATTTTCAGTGTAGATTTTTTGAAATCGCACTGTGAAAGGGGAAAAAAGCCGGCGAACCTCGGCTGAAATGTTAAGAATTGTATAAATCCTGTTTTGAAAGCGCGTCTGAACAGAAGCTGAAAAACGAATGTTTTTTTGGGGCGATTTGAAGGAAAAAACGGAGAGTTTAGATATAACATATTAATAATCAATAGATTACTAAAACATTCAGAAATTTCAAAAAATTACGTCCGGCGCGATTTTTTGAGCGTTTTTGAAAATTTTGTATTGAATTGATTATCAATTATTTATCTCTGTAATGAAAATTTCGTCTCTTCGCCATCGGCAAAAAACCGCTCGAAATGTTAAATTTCCATTTTGGGCGAAAATATCATTTTGTCAATTGAGTCAGATGAAAAATGAAGTGGTTTATCGGCATAGCTTTTCACAAAAAATAAGATGACAGGTTGAATAAAATAGGGTATTTGTCGTACTTTTGCATGGCTTATTATACAACTTGGCTTTGATGATTCATGAAATCTGCCTGCTTATTTACAGATGGGGCAACTGATGTTTCTTCTTTATAAAACAGGGATTTTCATGATTCGGAAGTCGGGATAGGCAAGAATCAAAATGATTGTTTTATGAATATTGAGATTTTAGAAGGTACGTCTCCTCGCCTTTATGAACTTGTGGCACCGCTGGTGATGAATGCGGCAGTGCTGAGGCTCAACAATAATTATCCTTTCAAAACTTCTCGCCATCACAGATGGTATGTTGCCGTAGAGAATGAAGGTGTAAATGGATTCATTCCGGTAAAGGAGAAAGAGCGTGAATCCTGCATCGACAACTATTATATCAAGAGCGACGATTCTTCGCTCATTGATGCTTTGCTCGACAAGGTTGCGGCGGAGCTGGTGAGTAGAACTGTACTGACCGCAGTTGTACACAAACGTCATGTGGAAGATTTTGCGCGCAATGGCTTCAGAACACAGAGAGAATGGAAGAATTATGACAAGATGGTATATGTTGGAGGACGTAAGGAATGATTAGACAGCTTGATGTCTATGAGGCTGTGCAAAGGAGATTGAAGGTTATATTCGATTATTTCGATTATGTATATGTTTCGTTCTCAGGTGGCAAAGATAGCGGAGTGCTGTTGAATCTATGCATAGACTATATACGGAAGTATGCCCCGGAGCGCAAACTGGGGGTATTCCACATGGACTATGAGGTGCAGTATAAGCAGACTACGGAGTATGTGCGCCGCGTTCTGTCGGAGAACAGCGACATTCTGGAGGTATATCATTGTTGTGTATCCTTTAAGGTCATGACCTGTACCTCCATGCACCAGTCGTATTGGAGACCTTGGGGAGAATCGGAGAAGGATATATGGGTGAGAGATATGCCGGAAGGGGCTTATACGGCTGCCGACTTCAATTTCTTTACCGATGATTTGTGGGACTATGACTTTCAGTATCTTTTCGCCCCTTGGCTGCGTAACAGAAAGAAATGCGAGCGTATATGCTGTCTTGTAGGCATAAGGACACAGGAGAGTTTCAACAGGTGGACGGCTATACACAATGCCAAGAACTACAGACGTCTTTCACATTATAAATGGACGCATAAGCTTGCTGCACACGTATATAATGCCTATCCGCTTTATGACTGGAAGACTTCCGACATCTGGACTGCAAACGGAAAATTCGGATGGACATATAATCCGCTTTATGACCTTTACTCGCGTGCGGGCATCCCTATCGGGCGGCAGCGGGTGGCAAGTCCGTTTATCTCTCATGCCATACCTACACTGAGTGTCTATCGGGCAATAGACCCCGACACATGGGGACGGATGGTCAGCCGTGTCAATGGGGTCAACTTTTCCGGCATCTATGGGAACACGACTGCAATGGGATGGAAGTCGATAAAATGTCCTCGCGGATTTTCTTGGAAGAAGTATATGTATTTTCTGCTGGATACATTGCCGGAGAAGGTGCGCCGCAATTATCTGAACAAGATAGATGTGAGTATGAAATTCTGGAGGACGAAAGGCGGATGTCTGAGTGATGAGACCATTGAAAAGCTACGTGCGGCAGGAGTGACATTTAAGGTAGGGACGAGCACGGCATACCGTACTAATAAGAAGCCGGTCATGATGGAGTATATAGACGACATTGACATTCCTGAGTTTCGGGAGATTCCGACATTCAAGCGTGTCTGTATTTGTATCCTGAGAAATGACCATATATGCAAGTATATGGGCTTTACGCTGACCAAAAACGAGAAGAACAAACGAGAAAGTGTAATGAGAAAATATAGAACATTGGAGCATGGAAAACTTTAAGAGTCCGGTATATAATGTGATAGCTGTGCCTATCGAGAAAGTGGTGGCGAACAATTACAACCCTAACGTGGTGGCTCCTCCGGAGATGAAGCTGCTGGAATTGTCGATATGGGAGGACGGATACACCATGCCTTGCGTATGCTATTATTTGGAGGAAGAGGACAAGTATGAGATTGTAGATGGATTCCACCGCTATCTGGTGATGAAGACCTCGAAGCGAATCTATGACCGGGAGAAGGGTATGCTTCCCGTGTCGGTGATAGACAAGGACATTTCGTGTAGGATGGCATCGACCATACGTCATAACAGGGCGAGGGGTACGCATACGATAGAGCTGATGATCAATATTGTGGCGGAGCTTACGTCTGCAGGCATGTCGGATGCGTGGATTATGCGCAATATCGGCATGGACAAGGATGAGCTGTTGAGGATGAAGCAGATTTCCGGACTTGCGGATTTGTTTGCGGACAAGGATTTCAGTTTGTCGGAAGACTGGCTGGAAGATTGAATGGCTGAGGATTCTACAAAATCAAGAATAAGGCGGTCTAAAGCATACTGCCAGACTTTTGCTTTTTCTGTCAGCTACAGTTTACATTTGTTTGATTATGGTTGCAAAATGTGGCAAAGGCAGATGTTTTGAGGAAAAGATGGAAGAAAAAAGATAAAAAAAGTAACTTTTAATGCTATTTTTGTAAAAGATGTCCCCTCTTTATATATGAATGGTGGACATATCATTTCAAAATATGATTTGTATAACCGTTAAACTAATTAGAATATGGAGAGTTTTTCAATTTGGTTCAGTGGACTTGAAACTATGCAACAAGTGTTCTGGGTATGCGCACTTGTTGGTTCGGCTGTATTTGTGATACAGCTTCTGCTTACATTGTTCGGGATGGATTCAAGCGACATAGATGTCGATTTTGATGCCGGAGACACAATGGATTTGGGAGGAGGACTGTCGTTGTTCTCTATCAAGAGCCTTGTCAATTTCTTTGTGGGCTTTGGCTGGGCAGGTATCTGTCTGCATTCGCTGATAGGTAATACCGTGTTGCTGGTACTCGCGGCAGCGGCTGTCGGCTTGTTTTTTGTATGGATGTTCTTCTTTATCTATAAGCAGACCAAGAAGCTGGAGGCAAACGGCGCCTTCCGTATTGAGTATTGCAAGGGACGTGTGGCAGATGTTTATCTGCGCATTCCGGAAAAGAAGAGCGGCAGAGGGAAAGTACAAATCAGCGTGAACGGTTCTGTGCATGAACTGGATGCTGTTACGGAGGGCGAAGCGATAACCACCGGACGCAAGGTGCGGATAACAGATGTTGTCGGCGGAGAAATGCTGGTGGTAGAGAATCTTTGACCGGGATGGATGAAAAATGAAGCTTTCTTCGGACAGGGAGTGCCTTATGCGGCAACCGGTCTTATAACCTTAAAGTTTTTACATGTCAAATAATTAATTATGGAATCTATGTATCTTATTGTAATTGCCGCTGTGGTGGCAATTGCGCTGTTCGTTTCCATTGTGAATCGTTACAGACGGTGTCCTTCGGACAAAATTTTGGTGATTTATGGAAGTAAAAGCAGCAAGACATCGGCACGCTGTGTGCATGGTGGAGGTGCTTTCGTCTGGCCTATAATCGAGGACTATGCTTATCTTAGTCTCACACCGATTAGTATTGATGCGAATCTGACAAATGCGCTCAGTAAACAAAATATCCGTGTGGATGTGCCAAGCCGCTTCACCGTAGGTATATCCACAGACCATGATTGTATGAATGCGGCTGCAGAACGTTTGCTCGGACTTAGTGCTGCACAGATACAGGAACTGGCGCGTGATATTCTTTTCGGACAGTTGCGTCTGGTAATTGCCACTATGAGTATTGAGGAACTGAACAACGACCGCGACAAGTTTCTTGAGAGCATTTCTGCCAACGTGGAAGTGGAACTTAAGAAGATAGGTCTTCGTCTGATAAATGTGAACGTGACCGACATAAAAGATGAGAGTGGATATATAGAGGCTCTCGGACGTGAAGCTGCTGCCAAAGCAATAAATGAGGCTAAAGTGAGAGTGGCAGAACAGGACAAAGTCGGTGAAATCGGTAAGGCAGAAGCAGTGAGAGAAACCCGCATACGTACAGCCGAGGCCAATGCGGAAGCAGTAAAGGGTGAGAACGAAGCGAAGGTTGCCATTGCTGCATCTGAAGCATATCGTCGCGAGAAAGAGGCGGAGGCACAGCGTAAAGCCACAGCCTCTGAAAAAGTACAGCAGGCAAAGGCTTTGCAGGAGGCATACGCAGCAGAACGCGAGGCTGAAGAGGCGCGTGCAGAACGTGAACGCTCGACAGAAACAGCTAACGTACTCGTTCCGCAGGAGATTGAGAAGAGACGACTCATTATCGAGGCTGAGGCAGAAGCAGAGCGCGTGCGTGTCAATGCAAAGGGTGAGGCAGATGCTATTTATGCCAAGATGGAAGCAGAAGCAAAAGGTTTGTATGAAGTGCTGACGAAGCAGGCTGCCGGTTATGACAAGATGGTGCAGGCTGCCGGAGGAGATGCTAACAAAGCATATATGCTGTTGTTGCTCGAAAAGCTTCCTGAACTTGTCAAGACTCAGGTTGAGGCTGTCAAGGGTATCAACATCGACCACGTGACTGTTTGGGACAATGGTGCCGGTGGTGCTGACGGAAAAGGCTCTACAGCCGGTTTCGTTTCCGGACTGATGAAATCTGTGCCGCCGCTCAACGAACTGTTCGATATGGCGGGACTTAATTTGCCTGAATATCTGGCGAAGAAAAAAGAAGAGCCTGCTGTGGATGCGGAAGAAGTAAAAGACTGAATAAACTAAAGAAAAATGGAGCATGGGGCATATCCGGAAGAAACGGAATGCCCCATGCTTTTTTTATGGAAAATACATGGAAAACACAAGAACTTCATAGAATCTTTAGAGTAAAAACAGGTAAAAAGTGCATGGATTCGGAAATTATGTGTACTTTTGCCGCGCATTTGGTTCTTGTCCTCTTTACTTGAGCTTGCTGAAACTTGATCTTGCCGAATCTGATTTCGGGAATGGCGAACTTCAGGAAAAAGCATTCAGGAAAGCCGGACAGACTAAGAGGGAATACAGTGTGAGTCTGTAACTATACCCGTAGCTGTAACTCCTGTTTTTTATGGCAACACATAATCATGTTGTGCCACTGACCTTTGTTATTGCCGTGAGGCTGTAAATAATTATGGTTGGGAAGGCCGTGCTGCCAATGGAGAAGTCAGAAGACCTGCCGATGCCGATGTTCAGATGCCGCTCTCGGGAATAAGAGCTGCCGGAAAAATACTGAGAATACTGTTTTACTGAGATTCCGGGAAGGAATATCGGTGCTTTTTGTGTATGCATGTATTCTTGGGATATGTATTCTTTCGTGAGTTATCCGCTTTGTCATGTGGTTCTCGGAGTGTGCTTTCTGATATCGTATTATATTTTGTTTTGAGATGGAAGAAAGTGTATAACCAAATTATAGATGTTTATGATAAGAAAAGTATTGGTTGCCAATCGCGGTGAGATTGCGATTCGGGTGATGCGTGCTTGTTATGAAATGGGCATACGTTCTGTGGCAGTCTATAGCACTGCCGACCGTCTGTCGCGCCATGTCATTTTTGCAAACGAAGCAGAGTGTATCGGTGGTGCGGCATCTGCAGACAGCTACCTGAATATCGACCACATTATCGAGGCAGCAAAGAAGCACAAAGTAGATGCCATTCATCCGGGATACGGTTTCCTTTCCGAAAATTCCGAGTTTGCGCGTCGTTGTGAAGCGGAAGGTTTCATCTTCATCGGGCCAAAGCCGGAAACAATGGATTTGATGGGCGACAAGATTTCAGCTCGTGTGCAGATGATAAAGGCTGGAGTGCCTGTGGTTCCCGGCACTCAGGAACAGTTGAGTAGTGGCGAGGAAGCCTTGGAGGTGTGCCGAAAGATTGGTTTCCCTGTGATGCTGAAGGCTTCTATGGGTGGCGGTGGAAAAGGCATGAGACTTATTGAGCGTGAAGAAGATGTGATAGAGATGTATAATGCGGCAAAAAACGAGGCTATGTCTTCGTTTGGTGACGACACAGTCTATATCGAGAAGTTTGTCGAGGAACCTCATCACATAGAGTTCCAGATACTTGGCGACAAACATGGCAATGTCATTCATCTTTACGACCGCGAATGTTCCGTACAGCGTCGTCACCAGAAGATTGTAGAAGAGAGTCCGTCACCGTTCATTGACGACAATCTTCGTCGTGAAATGGGAGACAAAGCTGTAGCTGCGGCAAAAGCTGTGGGCTACATCGGTGCCGGTACCATTGAGTTTCTTGTTGACAAGCACCATCGTTTCTATTTTCTCGAAATGAACACCCGGCTTCAGGTGGAGCATCCTATCACAGAAGAAGTTGTCGGTGTCGATCTTGTGAAGCAGCAGATTCTTATTGCCGACGGACAACCACTGGGCTACCGTCAGAAGGATATCCGCCAAAGAGGACATGCCATAGAATGTCGTATCTGTGCGGAAGATACAGAACATAACTTTATGCCTTCGCCGGGAACGATTGCACAACTTACAGAACCTCACGGCATAGGTACCCGAATCGACAGCTATGTATATGAGGGCTATGAGATTCCCGTACATTACGACCCGATGATTGGCAAACTTATTGTATGGGCAACGGAGAGACAGTATGCCATTGAGCGCATGAGGAGAGTGCTGTATGAATATAAGATTGTCGGTCTGACTACGAACATACGCTACTTGCGCCGCATCATTGATGTGCCGGACTTCCGTGAAGGCAATTACAATACCTATTTCATAGAGCGCAATGCGGAACGTCTGCGTCCGCGTCCGGGATTCAAGAACGAGAGCGAGGAGATGGCAGTGATAGCCGCTTATATCGACTACCTTATGAATCTGGAGGAAAATACCGGCGGAGCAGCTGAATACAAACAGGGACAGTCTGCCATCAATCGCTGGAGAACATTCGGACTGCAGAAGGGAGTGCTTAGAGTATAAGGCGCGATAAGATTGCATAATTATCTGACTGCTGCTTGCCGGACTTCTGATTTCTTGGAGATTTGAAGCCCATGAACTGTATGCAGGCAGAACTTAAAACCCAAAAAAGATTATAATGGATATTCAGGTTGGAAACAAGATTGTAGATGTCACGCTGTTGAGCAAAGACGGAAACAATGTGAAGATTGATATAGACGGACAAGTTTATGATGTCGATGTGGCTATGCTGCAAAACGGAACATGTTCGATTATTCATAATGGAAACTCATACAAGGCTGAGCTGGTAAAGAGTGATGCAGGAAAGCATTACCGTGTGAATGTCAATTATTCAACTTACCAGATTGACATGTTAGATTCGCAGGCAAAATACATGCGTATGCGAAAGAAGACGGATGCCGTGCAGAGCGACAAGGTGACAGCCCCGATGCCTTGCAAGATTGTGAAAGTGTATTGCAAACCGGGAGACAAGCTGAAGGCGGGAGACACGGCACTGACTATGGAGGCGATGAAGATGCAGTCGAACTACAAGGTTGCGGCCGACTGCGAGGTGCTTTCTGTGCTTGTGGCTGAGGGCGACAGTGTGAAAGTCGGACAGACATTGATAACATTAAAACTGAACGAAAACAATGAATGACAATAAGATACAGAGACTCACGGCACGTGAGCGCATAGATTTGCTTCTCGACAAGGGGACATTTGTGGAAATGGACAAGTATGTGGTACACCGTTGCAATGACTTCGGCATGGACAAGAAGCGTGTGGAAGGCGATGGTGTGATTTCCGGATACGGCAAGATTGACGGACGCATTGTCTTCGTCTATGCTTTTGATTTTGCGGTGTTGGGAGGTTCTCTCAGTGCGGCAAATGCGCAGAAGATTGTGAAAGTGCAGGAACTTGCCCTTAAAAACGGAGCACCGATTATCGGTCTGAACGATTCCGGAGGTGCCCGCATACAGGAAGGAGTGGAAAGTCTGACCGGTTTTGCGCATATCTTCCGGCACAACGTGATGGCATCCGGAGTGATTCCGCAGATTTCTGCAATACTCGGACCTTGTGCCGGAGGTTCGTGCTATTCTCCTGCACTGACAGATTTCATCCTCATGGTGAAAGGGCAGAGCCAGATGTTTGTCACCGGTCCGGACGTGGTTCGTGCCGTGACGAATGAAGCTGTAGATAAGGAGACACTCGGAGGTGCCATGACGCATAGCAGCGTAAGCGGTGTGAGCCACTTTGTCTGCCGTGACGAGGAAGAGACTTTGATGACCATCCGCGAACTAATCGGATTCATTCCTTCCAATAATATGGAAGATGCTCCTGTCTATCCGGTGACCGACGAGATTACCCGCGTCTGTCACGAACTGGACAATGTGGTTCCGGAAGACCCGAACATGCCGTATGATATACGCAATATCATAGAACCGGTATGTGACCAGCAGTACTTCTTCGAGGTGATGACCGAGTTTGCCAAGAACATTGTGGTCGGGTTCGGTCGCCTTGCCGGTCGTACAGTGGGATTTGTGGCAAATCAGCCAAACTTCCTTGCCGGCGCACTCGATATTGACGCAAGCGACAAGGCGGCCCGCTTTATCCGTTTCTGCGATTGTTTCAACATTCCGCTTGTGGCAGTGGAGGATGTTCCGGGCTTCCTTCCGGGAACGGATCAGGAGCACAACGGCATTATTCGACATGGCGCCAAAATTGTATATGCCTTTGCTGAGGCCACAGTTCCGAAGCTCACACTCATTACGCGCAAGGCATACGGTGGGGCATATATTGTGATGAACAGCAAGTGCATCGGTGCAGATGTGAATCTGGCTTATCCTACAGCGGAGATTGCCGTGATGGGAGCGGAAGGTGCATGTAACATTCTCTACCGAAAGGCGTCACCGGAAGAGCGTGCGGCGGCGATAGAGGAGTACCGCCGTAAGTTTGCCAATCCTATGCCGGCTGCACAGCTGGGCTATATTGATGAAATCATACAGCCGTGTGACACCCGCATACGTCTTATTCAGGCACTGGAGATGACTCGTAACAAGAATCAGAGCAATCCTCCTAAGAAGCATGGCAACATGCCTTTATAGTGTATAGAAGTTGTTTCCGGCATCGGATTGTCGGAAATCATACTGTTTTTCAGGGGCATCGTGATGGTGTCCCTGATTCTTTTTTTATGTGTGGACTGACCTGCTGTGATTGTGAAAAAATGTGTTACAATTTACGGCAATTTCCGTAAAACCGTTTTGACAAAATGATATTTTCGGTCAAAACGTAAATTTAACACTTCGAGCGATTTTTTGCCGACGGCGAAAAGACAAAAATTTTGTTGTTGAGATAAATGCTTGATAATCAATTGAATATAAAATTTTCAAAAACACTCAAAAAATCGCGCCGGACGCAATTTTTTGAAATTTCGGAATGCTTTAGTAATTTGTTGATTATTAATATGTTATGACTAATTTTGCCATTTTTACCCCAAAATTGCCCTCAAAAATCATTCGTTTTTCAGCTTCTGTTCAGACATTCCTTCAAAACGGGAATTATACACTTCTTAACATTTAAGCCGAAGTTCGCTGTCTTTTTTCCCGCTTCCCAGTGCGATTTCAAAAAATCTACACTGAAAATTTCTCCAATCTACTAAGCGCGCAAATTTGTAGCGCACTGTCGTTGCCGGAACAGTGCGCTGAAAAAGTGACGACAGTGCGCTGGAAATATCAAAACTTAGTAGATTGGAGAAGAGAACTCTTCGCCGAAGATAAATGAATGTAAAAGAACTATCAGAAATGAAACATTATTTCACATTTCAATGAGGTGTCTGAAAATGCTCGTAGAATCCCCGTTTTCCGAGAAAAGTTCGGCACGGTCAATTTTGACGCGTGCCAGAGGGCTTGGATTTTTAACATTTGGTAAAATCAGAATGATACGATTGTGCTGCAAAATCAATAATAATGAATCTGAAAATGTTGAAATGGTTGCCATTTTGTCAAAATCGGAAGACCCTTCAAAAAGCGATGTCAAAAATTTTTTTATGGAACTTAAAAAAGCAGAGTTTGGTTGTCTTAAAATCTTATGTGTGAGTCTGTCTAATAAATTCTATGGGTAGTCAAATGACTGCTCCATGTGGTTATGGATAAATCAGAAAAAGCAACGAAACAGAAAGCACCTTTCCGAATATTTCTGTCGTGGATTTGTACTAGTTTTAGGATGGTAATCGTTATTATTAGATATAACACTTGAATGGATAATTAATTTTTATGTTATGGCATCATTGGGCTTTGACACCTCCGGAAAGAAGGTTGCGTATGGAGCAACACATGTACATCCCCTTTACTGGTGGGCTGGCATGAAGAATCCGGAACTCCAGATATTGCTGCATGGACAGAACGTCCGTGATTGTGAAGCGACGATTGTCGGTGCGGAAGGAATAGAACTGAAAGAGATTGTGAGGCTTGACAGCCCCAACTATCTTCTTCTCTATTTGGATACGCACCGTGTGGCGGCACAGACATTCTGCATTGAACTGAAGTCGGGACGTAAAGTCCGGAAGCTGGAGTATGAGTTGAAGAGTAGGGAAGAACGTGAGCGTCAGACATTTGATGCTTCGGATGTAGTCTATCTGCTCATTCCGGACAGATTTGCCGTAGGTTCGGGAAAGAAAGAGGCGGTAAAAGGTATGCTCGAAACGAAGTGTGATGCCAAGTTGCCCAATGCGCGTCATGGCGGCGATTTGGCGGGAATGGAGCAACATCTGGACTATCTCGCCGAACTCGGAGTGACAGCAATATGGCATACACCGACATTGGAAAACAATATGCCCAATGAGTCTTACCACGGATATGCCATTACCGATTACTATCGAACAGACCCGCGCTTGGGCACCAATGAAGCATACCGCCGTTTTGTTGATGCGGCACACAGGCATGGCATAAAGGTGATAAAGGATATAGTTTTCAACCATTGCGGAAGCATGAACTTTCTTTTTGTCGATCGTCCTTCCGACGACTGGTTCAGCTATGATGGCAGGTATGTGCAGACAAGTTATAAGACCGGAGCGGCGGGAGACATACATGCCTCGAAGCTTGACCGTGAACGTATCATTGACGGTTGGTTTGTGGAGCACATGCCTAACTTCAATCAACGCAATCGCTATGTGCGAGACTATCTGAGGCAAGCCAGTATCTGGTGGATTGAGTATGCAGGTATTGACGGCATACGGCAGGACACCTATCCTTATTGCGATTTTGATGCGATGGCGCAGTGGTGCAAAGCGGTGGAAAGAGAATATCCCGGGTTTAATATCGTCGGAGAGACATGGATGAATCATAATGTGGGTGTGGCATATTGGCAGAAGGACAGTAAGCTGGCTGCTCCGCTTAATTCGGAACTGAAAACAGTGATGGATTTTCCGCTGATGTCGTTGCTCAATATGTCGGTGGATGAGGAGACCGATGACGGAGGCAGAGGCTTGGCGCGCATCTATGAATATATCAGTCAGGATGTTGTGTATGCAGATCCGTTGCATCTGCTGACTTTTCTTGACAACCATGATACGGATCGTTTCCAGAAAGATGCGGGTCAGGCGCATGATATGTATCGTTACAAACAGGCACTGACCATGCTCCTTACGCTTCGCGGCATCCCTCAGCTCTATTATGGGGATGAGATTGGCATGTATGCCAATAAGTTGAAAGGGGACGGTGCGTTGCGTAAGAACTTTCCCGGAGGGTGGGCGACAGACAGGCGGAATGCGTTTACGGAAGAAGGAAGAACCGGATTCCAAAAACGGTATTTCGATTTCACGCGCACTTTGTTGCAGTGGCGCAAAAATTGTCCTGCGGTAGCCTATGGTTCGTTGACGCATTTTCACATACGCAATGGTGTGTATGTCTATTCACGCGAACTGAAAGGCAGGGTGGTCACTGTGATGCTCAATGGTACTGGCGCATCGGTGGATGTTGATATGAGCATCTATTCGGAGGTGTTGCCCAAGAGCTATGTGTATGACGTGCTGGTGGGAAAGACTGTGCCTTTGAGCCATGTTTTGAAACTTGAAAAACGAGGAATAAGAATTTGGGACTTTGGCTGAATATTAAGAAGCTGTATGCTGCAAAAAGACATATTCATGGCATATATTGGTGTGTTTGTGGCTGTTCGGTTGAAGAAAAATAGATACCTTTGCAGGTGATTTATAAAAAGAGTTGTTTTATGGAGAATTTATATCCGATGCTTTTTGAGCATAATCTTTTGGAGACTGTGTGGGGAGGATGCAGGCTGAAGCCGCTGAAAGGGCTTGCTGCCGATGACTGTAGAATTGGCGAGAGCTGGGAAATAAGTGCCGTGGAGGGCAGAGAATCCGTAGTTTCCAATGGCGCATTGGCTGGAAAGAAGCTTACAACGATTGTGGAAGAATATGGCGAACTTGTTCTTGGAAAGAAGACAGTGCAGATGTTCGGACGCAAATTCCCGCTTCTCATCAAGTTTATAGATGCTGCGGCAGACCTTTCCATACAGGTACACCCTGATGACAAGCTTGCGGCAGAACGTCACGGAAGTCTGGGCAAGACAGAAATGTGGTATGTGATTGATGCTGATAAGGGGGCGCATCTTTATTCCGGATTCAAATCACAAATTGATAAGGAAGAATACGCAAAGCGTGTAGAGGATGGCTCCATCTGTGATGTACTCAATTCCTGTGAGGTGCAGAGAGGAGATTCGTTCTTTATTCCGGCAGGCAGGGTACATGCAATATGCGGCGGACTGCTTATCGCCGAGATTCAGGAGAACAGTGACATCACATACAGAATTTTTGACTACAACCGTCCGGGACTTGATGGCAAGCCGCGTCAGTTGCATACGGAACTTGCGAAGGATGCCATTGACTATACTGTTTATGACAACTATAGAACAGAGTATGAGTGCGAAAAGAATCAGCCGGCAGTGCTTGCTGAAAACAAGTATTTCACGGTGAACAAGCTTCATATCAATCGTGTGGCTCGTCGTGAACTTTCTGTTTATGACAGCTTCGTTGTCTATATGTGTCTGAAGGGTAGTTGCCGCATTGAAATTCCGTCTTCCGCATGTTGCGGCAAGGAATTTCCGGATATGGGCAGTCTGCATCTGTCAGAGGGACATAGTTGTCTTGTTCCTGCGATATATGCCGATGTTAATATCCTTCCTGATAATCCGGAAGGTGAAACGGAACTGCTTGAAGTGTATATTGACAACAAGAATATAAATAAATAGTGACTTTTTGTTGGGATTTGTGTAGGGTGTATTCGGCAGAGAAAACTGTCGAATACATTTGTATATGTACGTGGCAGATAAATTTTGAATGAGTTCTTATTGCTTTTTTTATAGTTTGTTGTAACTTTGCGAGGAGATTACAATGGTTCTGTATGTGTTTCAGACTGTTGCTTATCTTTATATATAATATGGAAAACCTTTAGTGGTGAAATGAAAGATAAACATAAAAAAGTAATAAGCTATGAACTTTAATCTTGTTTCATTTTTGCGGAGACATGCCGGAATCGTGTGTGGATTCTCTGCAATGTTTTTGGCTGCCAATACAGTTGCTGCCAAAAAGACGGTGAATGTATTACCTGTTGCCGATTCTGTGGCGGTGAAGTCTGCTTCTGTCTCTGCCGCAGATGAGGATTCTGTGTATCTGTCAGCAGATGTGATGCCGGAGTTTCCGGGAGGAATGGGAGCTTTTATGAAATATCTCAGTGAGCACATCGTCTATCCGAAAGCAGCATTGCAAAAGAAAATAGAAGGACGTGTGTTGGTTTCATTTGTAATTGAAAAAGACGGTCATGTCTCCAATGCTACAGTCGTGAAGTCGGTTCATCCTTTGCTGGATGCCGAGGCACTTCGTGTAGTTGGTGCCTTGTCGCAATGGCGTCCGGCAATAAATAAGGGAAAGCCGGTGAGAATGAAATATTCAACCCCGATAGCTTTTCGTATGTCGAAACCAAATGTGGAAAAACGTCCTGCCAGATAAGAATCGGAAGTTCTAATATTTAATGTCATATAGCGTTCATTACAGATGCGCTGTATGACATTTTTGTTTGCTGGTCTTCTTGCTTCAATCTTTTTTCTTTTTTATAAATTAGGTGCATCGGACACTATTTGCTATTTTTGTCAGGGCTTAGACATAGGATTGTCGCCATGAGGAAAAGAAATGTATAAATAAAATAACCAATAAGAGAAATGGACAAGATAGATGAGATAGAAGAGGAACTGATACTCATACGTATCACGGGAGAAGACCGTCCGGGGCTTACAGCTTCTTTGATGACGATACTTGCGCGCTATGATGTGACTGTGCTCGATATCGGTCAGGCGGACATACACAGCACTTTGTCGCTTGGAATACTCATACGTGTGGATGAGGAGAACTCGGGACGTGTGATGAAGGATATGCTTTTCAAGGCTTCGGAGCTGGGAGTGATTATCCGGTTCTTCCCTATTACGAAAGACGAGTATGAAAACTGGGTGAGTATGCAGGGAAAGAACCGCTACATCCTTACGCTGTTGGGTCGGAAACTGTCTGCGCGGCAGATAGAGGCTGTTACGCATGTGATTGCCGAACAGGGACTGAATATTGACTCTATACGACGCTTATCGGGACGTATTTCCATTGCAGATCCGAAGAAAAATGTACGTGCATGTATCGAGTTTTCTGTGAGAGGCACACCGAAAGACCGTGCTGCCATGCAGGCGGAACTGCTGAAACTTTCGAGCCAGATGGAAATGGACTGCTCATTCCAGTTGGACAATATGTATCGCCGTATGCGTCGTCTGATATGCTTTGATATGGACTCCACGCTCATTCAGACGGAAGTCATAGACGAACTTGCCATGCGTGCTGGAGTGGGTGACAAGGTGAAGGAGATTACGGAGCGTGCGATGCGCGGTGAAATTGATTTCAAGGAGAGCTTTACGGAACGTGTCGCTTTGCTGAAGGGACTTGACAGTAGCGTGATGAGAGACATAGCAGAGCATCTGCCTATCACGGAAGGTGTGGATAGACTGATGTATGTGCTTAAACGCTATGGCTATAAGATTGCGATTCTGTCGGGAGGATTCACCTATTTCGGGGAATATCTGCAAAAGAAGTACGGCATAGACTATGTGTATGCGAATGAGCTTGAGATTGACGAAGAAGGAAAACTCACAGGACGTTATGTCGGAGAGATTGTGGATGGAAGACGAAAGGCTGAACTTCTGAAACTGATAGCTCAGGTAGAGAAGGTGGATATAGCACAGACCATTGCGGTGGGTGACGGAGCAAATGATTTGCCGATGCTCTCAGAAGCCGGACTTGGTATTGCGTTCCATGCCAAGCCGCGTGTGGTGGCGAATGCCAAACAGTCTATCAATACAATAGGACTTGACGGTGTGCTCTATTTCCTTGGCTTTAAGGATTCATACCTTGACGAGAAAGGACGCTGCTGAATCTGTGGCTATAAGACAGACCACAGAAAGAATAAAAGACGATGAGGCTGTAAGAGAAGATATAAATGAGAATATCCTCGTTTTTATACCTTCTCTTACAGCCTGTAATGTCTTTAGTTGTTTTTCCTCATTTTTGCTCATATCATATATTTTTTGTTCCTTTGCATGGAAAAAATATCTATCTGAAAAAGTGTGGGTTTCCATAATCGATTATTTTATGGGAACATTAGTTAATAAAAAGAATGATAACTTATAAATCTCATATTCGCTCACTTGTTGCGCTCGGAATACCGATAGTGATAGGGCAGCTTGGCAACATTGCACAGGCTTTTGCCGATACCATGATGGTAGGGCAGTACGGAACAGATGAGTTGTCGGCTGCCGGATTTACCAATAATGTGTTTAATCTGGTGATTTTCTTCTTGCTCGGATTTTCTTATAGCACCACCCCTATTGTCGGAAGCCATTTCGGAAGAGGGCAATATGCGGAGGCGGCGCGTACATTGAAAGAAAGTCTGGCGATGAACTTGCTTGTTTGTGCCGGAATAGTGTCGCTTATGACCCTTCTGTATTTTAATCTTCATCGCCTTGGACAGCCGGAAGAGATTCTGCCGCTGATACGTCCCTATTTTCTTGTAATCCTTGCGTCACTGCCTTTCATGTCTGTTTTCAACTCTTTGAAGCAGTTTTGTGATGCAGTGGGTGACACCCAAACACCGATGTGGGTGATGATATGTGGAAACATATTGAATATTGTCGGCAATTATCTGTTGATATTCGGGCATTGCGGGCTTCCGGAGCTTGGATTGGTGGGAGCGGGAATAGCCACACTGTTTTCAAGAATACTGATGTCCGTGATTATTGCGGCAATCGTGTTCTTTACGGATAAATATGCCGCATACCGCGAAGGTATGAAATTAAAGATGACAAGACGGGGCTTATGGCATTTGGGTAAGGTGGGATTCCCTATCAGTCTGCAGATGAGCATGGAGACAGCTTCTTTCAATGTATGTGCTGTGATGATGGGATGGCTGGGCGCTTCTGCACTTGCTGCCCATCAGATTGTGTGTACAGTGGGTTCGTTGTGCTTTATGGTCTATTATGGCATCGGGGCGGCAGCAGCGGTGAGGATAAGCCACTTCCGCGGACGCGGAGAATGGAGGGAGGTTCGGAGAGCTGCGTTTGTGGCATTCGGGTTGACACTCTTTGCCGGTGTGGTACTGGCTTCTGCAATCTATATATTCCGTATGCCTCTCACCCGTGCCTTCACTACAAGCGAGGTTGTGGTGGCGACAGTGATGCCGATTATTCTTCCTTTGATGCTCTATCAGCTTGGCGACAGTATGCAGACCGTATTTGCCAACTCTCTCCGTGCTATAGAAGATGTGAAGATGATGATGTGGTATGCGTTCATTGCCTATATTGTCGTTTCCATACCTTTGAGCTATCTGTTTGCCTTTCCTTTAGGAGGTGGTTCAGCGGGAATCTGGTATGGATTTCCTTTCGGACTGACCACAGCCGGTGTATTGTTTTTCATGCGTTTTGACAGGCAGACACGGCGGATTATGAAAAGCGGCAAGTGAAAAAGTGGAATTTTTTGTTGGAAATATGATTGACAGGTTTTTATTCATATTATTTTTTGTCTGGTGCATAGCATTTACAGTGGGAGCACACGGAGGCTACCCTGTGGATGTGGAGGAAGATACGTTGGTGTCTTCTGGTGAAGCTTTGCCTGTCAATGATTCCATCGATTCAGCCTTGCAGAATGTAAGTAAGCGGAAGAGGAAAAAGCTTATACGAGGATATGTGGGTAGTCAGATAGAAGAATTTAACAATATCGATACCGCCTATATCATACCTAACTTGTATGATTTTACTTTCATGTTGCAGAATACAAGTACACAGGAGAGTTTCTCAGTGAAGGAGAAAGGCGGAAAAGAGCAGTCTTTGAGTTTTGCTCCGAACCCCACGTTCAGGCTTGGAGGTTATTTCGGATGGAGATGGATTTTCCTCGGATATACATTTGATGTGGGCGGACTGTTGGGGAACAAGAAGAGCAATACCAAAAAGACGGAGATGGATCTTAGCTTATACACCTCCAAGGTAGGTATAGATATATATTACAGGAAAACAGGCAATGATTTCAGAGTGAGGAATCTTGGCGACCTGTTCAGCAAGGAAAATCCGCGACCGGAAGGGCTGTCTGATGATTTTAAAGGATTGAACATTCAGACACGAGGGTTGAATGTATATTACATATTCAATCACAGACATTTTTCATATCCGGCCGCATTTTCCCAAAGCACGGTGCAGAGGCGCAGTTGCGGCACATTCAAGATTGGACTTTCATATTCTCATCATAAAATTGACTTTGACCATACTCAGTTTGCTCCTGCCGTGCAGGAGCGACTTGATGATGCCCTGCTGTTTCACAATGTGAAATATGATGATTATAACATCGGTTTCGGATATTCTTATAACTGGGTTTTCAAGCCTCGGTTCTTGCTTTGTCTGTCACTTATGCCGGCTCTTGCTTACACCCATACTTATTATGACATAGATGAAGATTCAGGCGATGGGGATTCTTTTTCTGAAGAAAAGAGAAGGTCAAAGTTCAGTTTTGACAATTTGAATGTTGACTTCGTAGGACGTCTTGGATTTGTATATAATGACTCTAAATATTTTGCAGGAATGTCACTTGTAGCGCATTCATTCGACTACAGGCGCGACAGATTTTCATTGAATAACAGCTTCGGTTCACTCAATTTCTATGTGGGTTTCTACTTTAAACGCAAAAAAGGTATTGATGTAGATGCATGGCGAAAGAAGTGAAAAATTTGTTTTGGCTTTTTTGTTGAGTATTTATAGACTGCCCATGTTGTTTATATGGGTGTATTCGACAGGCTTCTCATGGCTTTTAGTGGGTGTATTCTACAGACTCCTCCGTCGCTACGCGCCACCTCCTCTAACTTAGAGGAGGAGCCTATATACCATACCTGAAAAGGACTATGGATGAGCATCATAGCACTTGCAGCGAGCAAGGTAACTTGGCTCCTCCCCTAAGTGTTAGGGGAGGTGGCGCGATAGCGACGGAGGAGTCTGTCGAAGACACCCACTAAAAGCCATGAGGAGTCTGTGAGTACACCCGCTAAAAATAACAAAAAATGACTTTTTCAAAATATCAAAATGATATTTTTGCCCAAAATGAAAATTTAACACTTGAAGCGGTTTTTTGCTGAGGACGAAGAGAAGAAATTTTTGACTGAAAGATAAAATATTGATAATCAATAAAATATAAAATCTTTCAAAACGCTCAAAAAAATGCACCGGGCGCAATTTTTCAATAATTTTGAGTACTGTGGTAATTTATTGATTATTAATGTGTTGCAAGTAAACTTGCCGTCTCCATCCCAAAATGTCACTTTGGAATCACTCTCTTTTAAGTTCTTGTTCAGACATACTTACAAAACCGGTATTTATACACTTCTTAACATTCTTACCAAGCTTCGCTGTCTTTTTCTCCGTTTCCCACTGTTTTTTTCTTTTCAGCGTGCTGTTTTCAAATTTTCAGCGCACAGTGAGAGAATTTTCAGTGCGCTGTGCTTAAAATTGCAGTGCGCTGAAAATGTGACGACAGCGCGCTGAAAATTTGAAAACTTAGTAGTGTTTTTTCAAAAACTCTTCGC
>X363_Desmarests_Spiny_Pocket_Mouse__coassemble_418_pt1 | contig 27948 bp, 22 predicted proteins | sample X363_Desmarests_Spiny_Pocket_Mouse__metabat2_low_PE_006 | metagenome-assembled genome bin X363_Desmarests_Spiny_Pocket_Mouse
CTACTAAGTTTTGATATTTCCAGCGCACTGTCGTCACTTTTTCAGCGCACTGTTCTGTCAGCGACAGTACACTACAATTTTAAAAACTTAGTAGTTTAGAGAAAATTTCAGTGCGCTGAAAATAAAAAATCACTGGGAAGTGGGAAAAAAGTCGGTGGACTTCGCCTAAAATGTTAAGAAGTGTATAATTTCTGTTTTGAAAGTGTGTCTGAACAGAAACTGAAAAGTGAGTGGATGTTGGAGGTAATTTGGGGACAAGAATAGCAAATTTAGTTATAACGCATTAATAATCAATATATTACCAAAAATATTCAAAACGCTCAAAAAATTGCGTCCGACACATTTTTTTGAGCGTTTTTCGTAAAACTTCATTTGCTTGATTATCAATTACTTATCTTGACGGTGAAATTTTTATCTCTTCGCCTTCGTCCCCAAATCACTCCAAGTGTTAAATTTTCATTTTGGGCGAAAATATCATTTTGTCATTTTAGAAGTTGCATTTTTCTACAGATTTTCTATTTCTGTCATAGCACCTTCTTTAACTTCTTTTTGTATCTTTGCGCAATGTTATACCTGCACCTATTGGTGTTTACGTAATTGGAAGTTATACTTTTTAAACTTTGAGCATGGGCGAGCCGGAATGTCACAGTATTTGTGCATTGATAGAGAAACTTGCAAGGGAGCATGTATTGGCAAAAGAGGAATATGTGCGCTTGATTTCCGGATGTTCAGAAGACATGGTACATAAGGTGTCTGCCAAAGCAAAGAAAGTGGCAGAAGCAAGTTTTGGAAACAAAATCCTTCTGCGCGGGCTTTTGGAGATTTCAAATCATTGTCGTAACGGATGCCGCTACTGCGGACTCAGGTGTTCAAATGCCGGAGTGGAACGCTACAGGATGAGCCGGGAGCAAATTCTTGAAAGATGCAGATATGCTTATGCTATCGGGTTGCGTACTTTTGTTTTGCAGGGAGGAGAAGATGCAATGCAGACCGATTCGTGGATTGCTTCTGTGGTGAAGACCTTGAAAGACGAAATGCCGGATGCGGCTGTAACTTTGTCGGTGGGAGAAAGAAGTGCGGAGGGCTATCGCATGATGCGGAAAGCAGGGGCCGACCGCTATCTTCTGAGACATGAGGCGGCAGATGCGGCTCTCTATGGAAGGATTCATCCTGTGGGAATGTCGCACACCCACCGTATTGAATGTCTGTACGAATTGAAACGTCTGGGATTCCAGACCGGAACAGGATTTATGGTGGGAGTTCCGTTTCAGACAGCCGAAAATATTGCAGACGACTTGCTGTTTATCCATCGGTTCCAACCGGACATGATAGGTGTTGGTCCGTTCATTGCCGCGCGAGGCACTCCGTTTGAAAACGAGCCTAATGGCAGTCTGGAGCTTACGCTATTGCTGATAGGCATATTGCGACTTATGTTTCCCAAAGCCCATATCCCCTCGACTACAGCTTTGGCTACTCTCTCGCCCGAGGGGCGTCTGCGTGGTATTCTTGCCGGAGCCAATGTGGTCATGCCGAACATTTCTCCGGTGGAAGTCAGAGACAAGTACTCCATCTATGACGGTAAGGTGGCATTCGGGGCCGAATGCGGAGAAGGGATAAGCGTGCTGAAGAAGCAGCTTGCCTCGATAGGATATTCGGTAGATGAGTGAATCCTCTGTGTCAATGAACAAACTGGACGAGGCGATTGCCGGCTTGTGGATACATGGACGTTTTTGTTCGCCTGTTGGTCAATTAAAGAGAAAAATGAATATGCAATATATACCGGACTCTCCGAATGCGGAGGAGTTTATAAATGATAAAGAAATAAGGGAAAGCATAGCATACGCTGAGGCTCACGGAAACGACCGGGAACTTGTGGAGAGTATCCTTGAGAAGGCTGCTTTGTGCAAGGGCATATCCCACAGAGAGGCTTTGGTGCTACTTGAGTGCAGAGACCCCGAGTTGCAGGAGAAGATATTTTTGCTTGCAAAAGAGATAAAAAAGAAGTTCTACGGAAACCGTATTGTGCTGTTCGCACCTCTGTATCTGTCGAACTATTGTGTCAACGGATGTGTGTATTGTCCGTATCATGCAAAGAACAAGAGCATACGCAGGAAGAAGCTTACGCAGGAGGAAATCCGGAACGAGGTGATAGCTTTGCAGGATATGGGGCATAAGCGGCTTGCCATAGAGTTGGGAGAACATCCGGTGATGAACTCCATCGATTATGTGCTGGAGAGTATCAAGACCATCTATGGCATCAAGCATAAGAACGGCGCCATACGCAGGGTGAATGTGAACATTGCCGCAACAACAGTGGAAAACTACAGGAAACTGAAGGAGGCGGGAATCGGGACATACATTCTTTTTCAGGAGACATATAACAAGCAGAATTATGAACAACTGCACCCGACGGGACCTAAGAGCAACTATGCCTACCATACGGAAGCGATGGACCGGGCGATGGAAGGCGGTATAGACGATGTGGGTATCGGAGTGCTTTTCGGGCTTGAAACCTACAGATATGATTTTGCCGGACTTCTGATGCATGCTGAACATCTGGAAGCGCGTTTCGGAGTCGGACCGCATACGATAAGTGTACCGCGTTTGTGTGCAGCTGACGATATAGACACTGCCGATTTCAAGAACTGTGTTCCTGATGACATCTTCAGGCTTATGGTGGCAGTCATACGGATTGCAGTCCCTTATACGGGCATGATTGTTTCTACTCGGGAGAGCAAGAGCAGTCGTGAGAAAGTGCTTGAACTCGGAGTTTCGCAGATAAGCGGAGGTTCCCGCACCAGTGTGGGCGGATATGTCGAAGAGGAAAAGGAGGAGGAGAACTCCGCACAATTCGATGTGACAGACCGCAGGACGCTTGACGAGGTGGTGGAATGGTTGTTGAAACTGGGATATGTGCCGAGTTTCTGCACAGCTTGCTACCGCGAAGGGAGAACTGGAGACCGTTTCATGTCCCTTGTCAAAAGCGGACAGATAGCCAATTGTTGTCTGCCGAATGCGCTGATAACGCTTAAAGAGTATCTTTGTGATTATGCCTCTGCAAGTACGCGGGCTGCAGGATTGCCGCTGATAGAGAAAGAACTTGCGGATATTCCTAATGAACGTGTGCGTATGCGTGCTGGGAAATATCTGGAGGAAATAGACGAAGGAAAGCGGGATTTTAGATTTTGAGAAGGAAGTATGAAGGAGGATATTCAGCGTTCATTGCGTTTGCACATCGGATTCTTTGGCAGACGGAACAGTGGCAAATCGAGTCTGGTGAATGCTTTGTGCGGACAGGAGGTTGCCATCGTGTCGGATGTGCCGGGAACTACAGCCGATGCTGTGTATAAGAACATTGAGATAAGTGGGGTGGGCGCATGTGTGCTTGTTGACACTGCCGGCTATGACGATGAAGGTGCTCTTGGCGAACTTAGGAATGATGCCACCCGAAAAGCAGCCTCGAAAGTGGATGCTGCCGTGATTGTCATCGCTGCTGATGCTGTATCGGACTATGCTGAAGAGAAGCGTTGGATTCGTTTCTTCTCCACACTTCATGTGCCGGTGATTGTGGTTATGAACAAGGCAGACCTTTGCGGAGCAGATGAAGTGGAACAGAGACTGAGAAATATAGCTGAGGTGGAAGATATGCAGGGCAAGATAAAGATAGATGCTGTGCTTCCGGTCTCCGTATATGAAGGTGTCGGAATAGAGAAACTTAGAAAGTGTATTGCGAAAGTGCTTGCAGACAAGAGTGAGGTGGCGGACATTACAGGAGAACTTTGCCGTGCCGGTGATGTGGTGCTGCTTGTGATGCCGCAGGATATTCAGGCTCCGAAGGGCAGACTGATACTACCGCAGGTGCAGACATTGCGCAACTTGCTTGACAAGAAGTGTATGCCTGTCTGCTGTACAGCCGATAATGTGGCAGAGTCGCTTGCGGCTTTGGTTTCTCCTCCGAAACTGATTATCACAGATTCGCAGGTGTTTAAGATGGTGGAGAAGTGTTGTCCGGAAGGCACATTGCTTACCTCTTTTTCTGTACTTTTCGCAAAGAGCAAAGGAGATATACATGAATTTGTGGCAGGTGCCCGGGCTATTGGCAGACTTTCGTCGGAGTCTCATGTGCTCATAGCCGAGGCATGTACTCATACACCTCAGAACGAAGATATAGGCAGGGTGAAGCTTCCCCGGCTTTTGCGTAAAAGAGTAGGAGAGAGTTTGCGTATAACTCATGTGAATGGAGCTGACTTCCCGGATGACTTGTCTGCATTTGACTTGGTGATTCATTGTGGAGCATGTATGTTTACAAGACGTCATGTACTCAACCGCATTGCATTGGCGAAGTCGCAGCATGTGCCGATTACCAATTATGGAATAGCGATAGCATTTCTGAATGATATGCTTGACAAAGTTGCTTTATAGCCATTTGATATAAGAATAGTTTTTAATTATACATATAATTTATAGATATGCCGAAAAATAATAACAACATCATGTTCATCCGCTACCAGTTGTTGGCACGAATGGTCAACATGTGGAAGAACGACAGACTGCTGAAAGATATTGACAGGTTGCCGCTGGAACTGAACCCGCGCAAGTCACAACCTCGCGGAAGATGCTGTGTGTATAAAGAAAGAGCCGTGACAAAATATAAGTGCATGGCGATGATGGGTTTTGACATGACTGACGAGAAGGATGAGCTTGACTCTCTTTCTGACTATGCTCAGAGATTGCTCGACCGTGGTGACAGTGAAATAAAGATGACATTGCTTTCTGTGATGGATGAGGCATGTTCTTCATGTATCAAGGTCAATTACGAGGTGTCGAACCTTTGTCGTGGATGTGTGGCGCAGGCATGTAGCAATGCCTGTCCGAAGGGGGCGATATCGTATGACAAGCACGGTAAGGCAAGCATCGACCATGATATATGTATCAGTTGCGGACGTTGCCATCAGGCTTGTCCTTATCATGCCATCATTTATTTGCCGGTTCCATGTGAAGAGGCATGTCCGGTGAAGGCAATCTCAAAGGATGAGTATGGAGTGGAGCATATTGATGAATCGAAATGTATATACTGTGGAAAGTGCATGAAAGCATGTCCTTTCGGGGCGATATTTGAAGTGTCGCGTGTGTTTGATGTCATCAAGCTGCTTGACCGAAAGCGTAAGCTCGTAGCGATGGTGGCCCCTTCTATTCTGTCGCAGTTCAAGTATCCGATAGAAAAGGTATATGGAGCCATACGGCGACTTGGTTTCCATGATATCATAGAAGTGGCATACGGAGCTGAAGAAACTATACGCAATGAAGCGAAAGAATTTAAGGAAAGAATGGAGGAGGGTGCGCCTTTCATGACCACAAGTTGCTGTTCTGCATACGTTCAGCTTGCCAAGAAGCATATTCCGGAATTGCTTCCATATATATCCACTACAGGTTCTCCGCTGTTCTATACTGCCAAGTATGCCACGGAGAAACATCCTGATGCCTTTACGGTCTTTATCGGGCCGTGTGCATCGAAGCGTCGTGAAGGAAGAGACAATCCGCGTGTGGATTTTGTTTGGACTTTCAGTGAACTTGATGCGGTGCTTGAAGGGTATGAAATAGACATTGAACAGTGTGAACCGTTTATTCCGTCTGAACGTGGCGGACATGATGCACAAGGTTTTGCCAAGACCGGAGGTGTGTTTGAGTCGGTGAAGAACGCGGTGGGCGATCCTTCTCTTCAGGCCACAGTTATTCAGGGGCTTGACAAGAAGACGATAGCGTTGCTTCGCGGTTATGCCAAGACAAAGAAATGTCCTACGAAGTTTATCGAGGTGATGAGTTGCGAAGGTGGTTGTATAAACGGCCCTTGTACATTCAATGATGAATTGGCTGCAAAGAAACAGTTTGATACGGAACTGAAGAAATTCGATAAATAAAGAGAGACGGAATCGACATGAAGAAGATTGTTCTTGTCACTGGCGGACAACGCTCCGGTAAAAGTGAATATGCAGAGCAGCTGGCGATACGGCTCAGTCCGACCCCTGTATATATGGCTACATCGCGAATATGGGATGAAGAGTTCAGGCATCGTGTAGAAATCCACAAGCAAAGACGAGGACCGCAATGGACTAACATTGAGGAAGAGAAGTGGTTGAGTAGGCATGATGTGAGCGGTCGTACAGTTCTTGTGGATTGTGTCACGCTGTGGGCAACGAATTTCTTCTTTGACTTGCAGAATGAATGTTTGCATTCGGCAAAGGCGGCGGGAGAACACGTGGAGCGTACACTGGCTGCACTGAAAGAGGAGTTTGAGAAGTTTACTTCACAGGATGCGACATTCATTTTTGTAACCAACGAGATTGGGTCTGGAGGAGTTAGTGACAATGAGATACAGCGTAAGTTTACGGATGTGGAAGGTTGGATGAACCAGTATGTGGCTTCAAAGGCAGATGAAGTGGTGATGATGGTTTGTGGAATTGCAGTGAAAATTAAATGACAGGGTTGCACAGATGCAGACCTGTTGAAAACAGTACAGTGATATTTTATATATGATGAACTTTAATATACAACCTACAGATAAATCTTTTGCAACAAAGATGCAAGAGAAGATTGATAATTTGAATAAACCGAAAGGTTCGCTTGGCAGACTGGAGTCACTTGCTTTGCAGTTAGGACTGATACAGCATTCTCTGTCTCCTGAACTTCACCATCCGTGTCATGTTCTGTTTGGTGCCGATCATGGTATTGAACGTGAGAATGTAAGTATTTCTCCACGCGAAATCACATGGCAGCAGATGTTGAACTTCGGACGCGGAGGTGCAGGTATAAACATGTTTTGCAGACAGCATGGGTTTAAACTTCGTGTGGTAGATGTGGGTGTTGACTATGACTTTGAAGGTGATGGAGGCAAACATATTATTAATCGGAAGATTGCAAGAGGTACACATAATTTCTTGCATGAGGCGGCAATGAGTGAGAGCGAGTTTGACAAGGCGATTGCCATAGGAGCGGAGATGGCAGAAGCGTGTTATAACGAAGGTTGTAACGTCATCAGCTTTGGTGAGATGGGAATTGCCAATACTTCGCCTTCATCTGTATGGATGCATCTTTTCCTTGATATTCCGCTGGAACAATGCGTAGGAGCCGGTGCGGGTCTTAATTCGGAAGGCAAGAAGCATAAGTTTCAGGTTATCAAGGAGGCGGTAGATAAATTCATGGCAGAGTCTGGAATCAAACCTCGGACATTCTCCGAGCATTCGGTAATGTCGGTGGATGAAGCGAAAACTATCATACGTTATTTCGGTGGTTTTGAAATGGTGGCAGCAATAGGCGGAATGTTGCGTGCCGCAGAGCTTGGTATGGTGGTGCTTGTAGATGGATTTATCATGACTGCTTGTATGCTTGCCGCTTCGCGCATATCTCAGGAAGTTATGGATTATGCCGTTTTCGGACATAAAGGAGATGAATCCGGGCATAGTATGATGCTTGATGCGATGAATGCAGCTCCGTTATTGTCGCTTGGGCTTCGTCTTGGAGAAGGCACCGGAGCCGTATGTGCATATCCTATATTGCAGTCGGCTGTCAATATGATGAATGAGATGGACAATTTCGCACATGCCGAAATCACCAAGTATTTCTGATTAATCCGTCTCAGTTCATAAAATTTATCACATAGATATAGTAACCTACCATGCAAAGCGTCAGAAGAACTCCTTCTGTTCGAGTAATTGTGTGGTAGGTTTTTCCGAATTTACAGCAGAGCCATAGGGATATGGAGGAAAAGAACAACACAATGAAGTCGAATGTGGTGATATTTCCGAGTGAAAGCGGATAGACGGTGGAAGATACCCCGAGAATAAAAAAGATGTTGAAAATATTGCTGCCAACGATATTTCCCATTGCCATATCCGTGTCTTTCTTACGAGCTGCCACAATGGAGGTGACAAGTTCCGGAGCTGACGTGCCTGCACCGACAATCGTCAGAGCTATTACTGATTGGCTCACCCCGAGGACTGTTGCTATTCCTGACGCACCATCGACAAACCAGTTACCTCCGAGAATTAATCCGGCAAGCCCTATGACAATGAGTATTATTGACTTCCACATTGGTATATCCTTTGCTGTCGTTTCCGCCGTTTCCTGTTGGATTTCTTCTGACTGTATTTTTTCTTTTTCCTGTATAGATGTATCTTTGACGTGGTTTTCAGGAGTCTGCTTGTTTTTCGCAATAGCGAATGTATATGCCATGAAAATAGCAAAAAAAGCAAGGAGCACAATTCCTTCAGAACGGTCTATACAGTTCGTTTTGCCGTTGTCGAGAAGAAAATCGTTTGCCATTGCAAAAACAATGACTGAAGCTAATATACATAAAGGTATATCATAACGCAAATTGTTTTTGCTGACTTTAACGGGAGCTATTATTGCTGTTATTCCCATAATAGCGAACACGTTGAATATATTACTTCCGACCACATTTCCCAAAGCCATTTCTGTTCGTCCGGAGAGGGCGGACAATACGCTTATAATCATTTCCGGGGCAGAAGTTCCGAAAGCCACAATTGTCAGTCCTATGACGAGTGTAGATACGTTGAAACGTTTGGCAACCGCTGAGGCTCCGTCCGTAAGCCAGTCAGCACCTTTTAGGATTATGGCTAATCCTCCGGCAAAAAGCAGTATAGATAAAAGAAGGTCTGTCATCTTAGTTTGTTCTGGTACATTTGGAATGTGTATTCGTCAAAGCAGCAAAAGATGACCTTTTCTATTTTGGGATACAAGAAAAGTGAAGTGCGCACTTCGTGGATGGCAATCTCTGTGGCTTCTTCAAGAGGATAGCTATATACTCCCGTGCTTATAGCCGGAAAGGCAATGCTCTTAAACCCTTTCTTTGCTGCAATCTTCATGCTGTTACGGTAGCATCTGGCAAGAAGTTCCGCCTTGTTCTGCTGTGTACTGAAATAGATGGGTCCTACTGTATGAATAACATATTTTGCCGGAAGGTTATAACCTTTCGTCAGTTTGGCTTCTCCTGTCTCACAACCTCCGAGGGTGCGGCATTCTTCCAGAAGCTTCGGACCAGCAGCTCTATGGATTGCACCATCTACACCTCCGCCGCCTAACAATGATTTGTTTGCTGCGTTTACAATGGCATCAACTTTCAGGGTGGTGATGTCGCCAAGGAACATTTCTATAATCTGTGCCATATATACGAGATATTTAATTATATGAAAATTAGCGCAAAAGTAACGAATAAGTCAGATATAGGCAAAATTTATTGATTGAACTCGTTGATGGAAATATTTTTTAAGGGTATATTCTTAGGATACATCAATTCTCATGATATTTATCGGATTGTGCTCGTCCAGAATAATACGGTGAGATTCTGCTATGTGCAGACCGAAGCGGGATGCTGCCTCCTCAAACAAACGCACACTGTTGTCGCTCACTGCATTGATGACAATTCTTCCTTTTTCCATCACAGTGAGAATCTTTCCGACCATTTCAATAAGTTGTCCGCCATGTCCTCCAATGAATACAGCATCGGGCTTAGGGAGTGATGAAATGTCAGCTGTAAGAAAGTCGCCTATATGAACATCAATGCCCGGAGCACCGAACCGCTGTGCATTTTCCGCAATAATCTCACGGCACTGCTCGCGTATCTCAAATCCGATTACTTCAAGTTCCGGAAACCGGAGTTTGGCTTCTATGGAGACAGAGCCTGTGCAGAAACCGATATCCCAGAACACATGGCTTTCAGCCAAATTCAGAGCCATGAGTGTCACAAGGCGAATCGGTGCTTTGGTGATCATCTTGTTTCTTCCGTCAAGGAGAGTAAACAGATTCTCCGGAATACCAAAGAACTGTTGTCTCGCTGTGGTACGTCTGAGTATGATACAGTTTGGGACGGCCGCCTCAAAATTCTTTCTGACCACTTCTGCCACAGGCATGGTGCTGATTCTTTCAAACTCTTCATTGCCGAGACATTCACCAATGGTCATTACGTAGTTGTCATATCCGAAGTCCGACATTCGTTTGGCTATTTCGAGCGGTGTCTTGTGACGGTCTGTGAGAGAACCGATAAGATTGCATCCGCGAATCAGTGCCGCATCGAACTTCTGCCAAGACCTTCCGGTCAGCGATACCACTGTCATGTCATGGTAAGGCAGCAGCATTTTATGCGCGAGAGTCTGCAAAGAATTGAACGATGGATATATTTTTATTTCTGCTTCCGGCATTTCTCGCTGTATCGTTACGGCAAACCCGTAGAACAAGGGGTCTCCGGAGGCAAAAACGATAATCTCATCGTAGCGTTCATATTGCATGAAAACGGCAGACAGTGGTACTGTGATGTCTATCCATTCAGAACCATCCGGTAGCAGATGTTCCACAATTTCCCTGTGGCGTCTGCCTCCGCTGAAGACTGTGCCGCGCGCAATGCACTCAGACACTTCCGGCGGAAACCAACATTCCCGATTATCGGACAGACCTATGATTATACATTTTTTCATAAACTCATCATCTTGTAGAACTCAATACTTTACAATTTTCAATCTTCGTTTTCCCTGACAGGCGATATATACTCCCGGACTTAGTGCAGAATTGCGAACTGCCTTCTCCGCTTCTTCCGTATGAGTACAAAGCAGAAGCGTGCCGTTGAGCGCATATATTTTTACTTCTTCTTCACGTTCTTCCGTTATATCCTCGATGGAAACCTCAGACGGATTGACCACAACTACAAGCTTGTCGGGCATACCTTCAAGCATCACAATGGAGTCGTTGAAAAGATTTAAGTCGTGAAAAATACGTAATTTGTATTTGCCTCGTGCCACATTAAATGGAGTGCGGCTGAAAGAACATGTCGTGACCTCTCCCGGTTCGAGTGTCATGCCTTGCTGACTGAATACAATATAGTTGCCGGGGGTGTTTCCGTGTTCCAATGCCAGATAGACCCTGCCGAAAAACTCCTGTTCGCCGTTGCGCAAGGTCAGAGAATATTCCGGATGAGAGGTGCGTATGAGTGTGTCCGGAAAGTCAATCTCCGTCAAAGTCAGGTGTGCTTCGGCTTTTTCGTCTTTGCAAAGTGTGATGCCTTCTGAAGAAATTCGGGCGAGAAGGTCGTTCGGAGTCCCCACAGTAGTGCGGGCTTCTTTCCATTCCGCACCGTCTTGATATACAGGCATAATGCGGTAAGTACCGTCAGTTACGTGTGTCGGAATCTTGACAGAAAGAGTATCTGTGTAGGTGGTGTCTTCCGTTTCCTCAAGCAGAAACTCATGCTCGTAGTCTTTCAGGATTTCCAGAACATCATCCTTCTTCAACGCAATTCCGACTCTTTCCTTGTAGATATTCCATCCTATATTGGCAAGATTGGAAGTGACAATTCTGAATGCCGCATTCCTTGCCACCTTGGTGTCGAGTGCTTCGATGGCTGAGAATGCGAAGGAGTGCCGTTCCTGCGAAACAGTCTCCGAAGCCGGACGTATTCCGACACATACCACTTGTGTCAGGTTCAGTCCCTGTTCCGGATTGTTCCTGTCGAACCAGTCCGGCAAGTCCGGCGACATGACCCGCATGTCATAATATCCGTTGGCTTCACCTTCCCATCCCCAGTTGATGTGAAAAAGTCCGTTCCTGTCATAGCCGTCGCAGACAAATGCGTGGGCTTCCGTGGCGGAATATCCCGAGATAAGTATCGGACGTCCCTCTGCCAATTCTGTTTTCAGCATGTTTTCCCATTCGGAGTATGGGAAGAAGTCGCGGAAATAAATCTGCATTCCCCTGTCATACCCGAAGTAGTTGGTCATGGCGATTGGCTGATATACAGGATACGCGCCGCTTGCGATGGGGGTGTAGCGCATGTTTACGGCAATGCCGCAGTCGGACAGAAGCAATGCCACTGCATTGGCTTGCTCCTGACTGTAGCTTCCCGGAATGTAACTGTCGAGAATGTTTTTCCAGTCGTATATATGCTCACCGAAATTAGCGGTCAGAGTTTCTCCGCATCCACGGACATCGGTGTAGGTGTATGAACCGTTTCCACGTGTCGGATGCTCGTAATACTTCATCACTTCAGCCATCGCATGTGCCACACACCCTGTGAGACACTGCTTGGAGTCCGTCACGGGAGTCATGTTCCAGAATGGTGCGCTTTGGTGCCATGTGTCGTGCAACAGAGGAGGCACGGCATCCGGAAGTTCCGCTTTGCGCCATGTCGGAGAATTGTCGCTCGTGACATTTCTCTCGTAGGAACTCAGCAAAGCCTTGAACGACGCATTGCTTTGGGCACTGCCGAACAGTCCGCTGTCGGAATATCCCAGTACCACAGATGTACGTTCTTCAGATGTGGCTATCACGAAACACCCTTCTTCTGGTGCGTCATATACACTGATGTTGCCTTCCGAAGAGCTATAAACCTTTTCAAGTTCAATTGTGCTTCCGGAGCGTGAGCGGACTCCTGTCTCTTTGTTTTGCGAGATAAGGAAGTCCGTGACGCGCTTTCTCACTTCCTGTTCGGACAACCTTTGCGCATATCCCGGCAAGGTTCCCAATAAAAAGAATGATAAAATAAAACGGTACATCTGTAGATTGGTCAGAAGTTAAAACATGGATTGAAATATTCTTGCAGCTTGTCACTAACTTCTCACACGTCCCTGCCCGGTCTGAGCTGCTCGGCATCGTCATACGTGAGTATGGAATTGACAAGTGTGGCAGCCAGATTGCTTCCTCCCTTCCTTCCTTCTATGAGGATTTTCGGGATGGAACGGAACGGTTTGGCAGCATGTTTGGATTCTTCGACATGCACAAACCCCACCGGAGCACCTATGATGCCGGCAGGCGAAGCCTTTCCCTTGCGTATCAAATCGCACAGTTCAAGCAAAGCTGTCGGAGCATTGCCAAAGACATAGAGCGCATTCGGGTGTTCCTGTGCTGCCAGACGCATTCCGGCTTGTGCACGGGTGATGTTCAGTTCTTTTGCCATTTCCGCCCCACGAGGGTCGTTGATGTAGCATTTCACTTCTATGCCGAGCCTTTGCAGTGCCCCCTTGCGTATTCCGGAAGCCGCCATTGTCACATCGGTAACTATTGTCTTCAGTTCACCACTGTTCACCTTTTCATATAAGGAAGCCACAGCACCATCGTCCATCCATAGCAGACGTTCCATGTCGAAATCAGCCGTGGTATGAATGGCATGGAGCATTGCCCATTTCTTGTCCAAAGGAATATCCTTGTTCCGGAGTTCTCCTTCTATTGTCCGGAAAGATTTTATCATGATGTTTTGTCCTATATTGGCAGATTCGTCCGACAGGTCTTCCCTGTAATATCCGCGCGGAGTAATCATCACATCCCGGGAGCCGTCAGCCGTACTTGCCATATAGGTCTGCGAATTGCCGATGATGACCACGGTGAACATGTCAATGTCTTCCGGGTCAAACTGTTCCAGTGTGGTGATGACAACCGTCTGTCCCTCTCTGCCGGCATTCCGTACATAGCCGACAGGTGTCTCGGCTTTCCGTTCCTGCATGAATATCTCTTTCAGACGATAAATCTGCCAGTACCTGCCGTGGCTCTTCGGGTTATAGACCGCGGTGACGAAATCGCCTGTTGCCGCCGCTCTGATTCTTTTCTCTATCATTGCCCACGGTGTCATGAGGTCTGACATGGAAATGATGCACAGGTCATGTCCCGTAGGAGCACCGAGCAAAGAGGCTGCTTTCTGGAAAGCACTGATTCCGGGGAGAGTCTCGATTTCTATTAGCTCATCGCCGTTCTTCACAGACATTTCGTGTACCAACGGAGCCATGCCGTATATGCCGGCATCCCCTGAAGAGATAACACATACGGTGTGTCCCTCTCGTGCCATGTTGAAAGCCTCTTCCGCACGTTGTCTTTCCTGCCGCATTCCACTGTCGATACATACGGCATCTTTTTTCAGAGCATGTTCTATAAAACGGAAATAGTACTTATAGCCTATCACGATGTCGCTTTCAGACACAGCTTTAAGTACAGCCGGTGTGATGTCGTCTGCATTTCCCGGCCCTATTCCCGCTACTATTATTTTTCCTTTTGCCATAAATCAGTACATGAATTTGAGTAAAATAGCGGTATCCGCACTCCTTTGAATCAATAAAGGCTTTATGACGGCTACGCACTATTTATGCAAAAATACAGAAAATATCAGACTAATTCTGATGTTGTTCGGATTTTCTCTGTAATACTTGTGAATTTATGTCTGAAGCTTGATCAATATCTCTTGTAAATGTGGGGCTGCTCGTTGATTTTTTCTCATTTTTTGTTTAAAAAATAGGTATGTTGAGTGGATGTGTTCGACAGACAGCCTTCTATTGTAAGACAGCCATTAAGAACAGAAAAAAACACGCTAAAATTTCGCTTTTTAAAATATCAAAATGATATTTTCGCCCAAAATGAAAATTTAACACTTGGAGCGATTTTTTGCTGATGTCGAAGATGTAAAAAAATTAGGTCTAAGATAAATAATTGATAATCAATGATATATAAAATTTTGGAAAATGCTCAAAAAAATGCGTCGGACGCAATTTTTCAAGAATTTTGAATGTTTTAGTAATTTGTTGATTATTAGTTTGTTATAGCTTAAATTACTGTTCTTATCCCCAAATCATCCCCGAAATCCACTTACTTTTAAGTTTTTGTTCAGACGTTCTTCCAAGACGAGAAATTATACACTTCTTAACATTTTTGCCGGAGCAAACAGCTTTTTTCTCGGCTTCCCTTTGTCTTTTTATTTTCAGCGCGCTGTTTTCAAATTTTCAGCGCACAGTGAGAGAATTTCTACTGCGCTGCAAATAAAATTACAGTGCGCTGAAAATGTAACGACAGTGCGCTGAAAATTTGAGAACTTAGTACTTTTTTTCCAAGTACTCTTTGCTGAAAATAAAAAAATGTAAAAGAACCGTGTCGAAATGAAACACTATTTCACAATTCGCGGAAGCTTTTGAAAATGCGTGTAGGAGCCCCATTCTCCGAGAAAAGTTTGGCGCGCTTCATTTTGACGCGTGCCAGAGGGCTTAGGATTTTAACATTTGATGAAATCAAAAAGATAGTATTTTGTTTTATAATTAGTAAATATGAATCAAAATTACTTAATTTGGTGTCGTTTTGTCAAAATAAGAACCCCTACAAAAAAACGTATTCAAAAATTTTTTTATGGGGCTTTAAAATAGGGTTGCGGAAGTATGTAAATCATGGTACATAAATCATTGTATTTTTCAAAAAAACATGTGGTTTGACTAAGTGTTGTGTACAGGTTGTACGTATATATTGACAGACAGGGCGGAAAAGCTGAAATGGTAGTGTTTCCTGCTGGCTGTCTTGACCTCACACAGAGAAACAAAATAAATAATAAACAATATGAAAAGTAAATTTGATTTTTTATTAGTAGCTATTGTCGGACTTGCTTCTATGTTCGCGTCCGTACAAATGTCTTATGCACAAAACAGTAGAGTAGATGTTTATCCGGCTCCGAAAGAAGCGGAACTGAATGCCGATTTCGGCATAAGAGTTCGTGTAGATGGAGGCGAATGGAAGAATGTGGATGCTTATAAGGTATATGTGGATAAGGTCGTTTCAGGTAAGCATGTGACAGAATCTTCCTCAATGGCATATTTTGATTTTGAAGGTGAAGTGGAAGTGGAGGTTACTCACAATCGCGGTAAAATAGACTCTGCACGTGTGCGCCCTCTGTCATACGGCATACCTTTTGATGTGAATGGCAATACCCTTGTCTTCAAACTGAAGGAAGCTGCCAATCTGTCGGTGGAGGTGAATGGTGACATATTCCATAATCTTCAGCTGTTTGCCAATCCTATTGATGTGAACAAGCCTAAGAAAATAAAAGGAAACAAGAATCTGATATATTATGCTCCGGGATTTTACGATTTGGGTGATGAACCTCTGCTTGTGCCGTCCGGAAAGACGCTTTATGTGGCAGGAGGTGCGGTCATAAAAGGCTGTGTGAGAGTGGAGAATGCACACGATGTGAAGATTCAGGGACGTGGAATGGTCTATCCGCACCGTAAGGAAGGTATCTATATCTCTAACTCGAAGCGTGTCAGTGTCGAAGGTCTTATGACTACACAGTGTCCTACTGGTGGCTCCGACAGCGTGAAGATTGAGAACGTGAAGGTTATCAGCTATTACGGATGGGGAGACGGACTGAATGTGTTCGCTTCCGATAATGTATGGTTTGACCGTGTGTTCGCCCGCTCGTCCGACGACTGTTCGACGGTCTATGCTACGCGTAAGGGATTTAGCGGAGGCTGCAAGAACATCAAGATGACCAACTCCGTGCTTTGGGCGGATGTGGCGCACCCTATATTCATCGGTCTGCATGGCGACATTGTGAATTGTGACGTCATAGAAGATGTGGTTTATGAAAATATCGACATACTCGATCAGGCTGAACTTCAGGTGGATTATCAGGGCTGCATGGCGATTTGTGCCGGTGACAACAACCTTGTGCGCAACGTGCGTTTCGAGAATATCCGTGTGGAGGAAATGCGCAGGGGAATGCTCTTTAATCTCCGTGTGTGCTTCAACAAGAAATATTGTGCGGCTCCGGGACGCGGCATAGAAAATGTGCTTTTCAAGAATGTGTCGTATAACGGAACGAATGCGGACTATTCGATTATGACTGGATATAATCAGGAGAGACAGATAAAGGATATTACTTTTGAGAATCTGAAGATTAACGGTGAGCATATCCATGACAAGATGCCGGGAAAACCGGGATGGTATAAGACGTCTGATATGTGCCGCATGTTTATCGGTGAGCATGTAGAAAATGTGGTGTTCAAATAAAAATACTGTTTTGCTTATGTGCAGGTTGTCCGTACTTTCTTTTCTTTTTGTTGCTTTTGCGACTGTGCAGGCTGAGGATGGAAAAAGCTTGCAGCTGTCGTCGCCCGACGGATGTCAGACTGTGGAATTTTTTCAGACACGGAAAACAGATGGGGCGCATGAAGTCTGCTACCGTGTCCGTTTCAAGGAAAAGGACGTGCTGGGCAGTTCGCGTGCAGGACTGGATATGGATAACCGGGTGTGGGAAAAGGCACTCGGAGTACGCAATTTGGTACAGCCGGAATGCTGGATGGACAATCTGACTGTGGATTCGGTTAGTTACAGTTCGCACGATGTATTGTGGCATCCGCTCTATGGCGAGCGTTCCTCCGTGAGGGACTGCTATCGTGGAGGAGTACTCTATATGTCGAAGAAGGACGGCTCCGGCTACAAGATGAACATTGAAGTCCGCGCATATAATGAAGGTATTGCTTTCCGCTATTTCTTTCCTGAGCACCCGAAAGCCATATTCCATAAGGTGGTGGCGGATTTGACTGAGTATGCTTTTCTAGAAGGAACAAAGGCATGGTGTGAGGAATGGGCACAAGCTACATTCGAACACAAGGACGTGAGCGAGATTGAGCTGCCGGTGGAGCGTGCCTTGACTCTTGAATTGCCGAACGGAGTGTGGACTGCCATTACGGACGCTGATGTGGACGATTGGTGTCTTACCCGTTTCCGCTCTTCAAAAGCACGGAGAAGCACATTGGAAAGCGTGATGTACAGCCCGGTGGATATTGTCACTTATTATGCCACACCGTGGAAGATAATCATGTCGGCTGACAAACCGGGACAGCTGTTGGAGAACAACGACATTGTGCTGAACCTGAATCCGCCATGCGAGATACCTGACGCAGAAGCGTGGGTGAAGCCGGGAAAGATTATGCGTGCTACCAAAATATCTACGGAGAGCGGAATGAAAGTGATTGATTTCTGTGCCGAGCATAAGATTCCTTATATGCTTTACGATTGGCAATGGTACATGCCGTGTACAAGTCATGACGGCGATGCGACGAAGGTTGTTCCTGCTGTCGATATGCCTAAAGTCATTGCATACGGCAAGGAGCGTGGAGTGGGAGTGTGGCTGTATGTCAATCAGCACGCACTGATGAAACAGGCGCGCACTTTGTTCCCTTTGCTTCGCGAATGGGGAGTTGTCGGTGTCAAGTCGGGCTTTGTGCAGTATGCCAGTCACCGATGGGCTACGTGGGTACACGACCTTGTGCGTCTGGCGGCAGACAATCACTTGATGATGAACATACACGACGAGTTCCGTCCGTCAGGTTTTAGTCGCACCTATCCCAATCTGCTGACACAGGAAGGAATATGCGGCAATGAGGAATGGCCCGATGCCACTCATAATGTGACTCTTCCTTTTACGCGGATGATAAATGGGGCTGCCGATTATACGATATGTTATTACGACAAGCGTCTGAAGAACACTCATGCGCATCAGCTTGCGGCTTCACTTGTTTTCTATAGTCCTCTGCTCACAGTACTGTGGTATGACACTCCGGAGCGTTTCGGTGGAGAACAGGAGATAGAATGGTTTGAGAATCTGCCTACTGTCTTTGATGATACTCGTGTGCTGGATGGCTATCCGGGACGCAACATCACCATGATGCGCAGGAACGGAGAGGATTATTATGTAGGACTGATGACGAACAATGAGCCTTCTTTACAGGATGTGAAATTGGATTTTCTTGATGCACGGCGCGATTATCTGGCGCAAATCTATACTGACGGGGGTGACGAGGTGAAAACGGCAACCGGTGTCAGGTCAATGTATTTGTTGGTTAATAGCAGACAGACGCTCAAGTTTGCGCTCAAAGGAAGAGGAGGGGCTGCTGTAAGAATGATTCCTTTGGACAACAAGAAAGATATAAAGAAATACAAACGATATGATGGAAAAAGAATATAAGTTGAAATCAATATTTTTGGCATCGTTCATGGCCTGTTGCGGTGTTCATGTTGCGGCTCAGCACAATTATGTGTCTGAGGTGTGGGTAGCGGACGAGGGCAACGGCACGTATGTGAACCCTATAATCAATGCCGATTATTCCGACCCGGATGTGTGTGCTGTCGGAGATGATTTCTACATGACTGCATCGAGTTTCAATTGTACTCCCGGTTTGCCTATCCTGCATTCTAAGGATTTGGTGAACTGGCAGATTGTGAACTATGCACTTAAAGAAATTGAGCCTGTTGAGTTTTTTGACAAACCGCAGCACGGAAAAGGGGTGTGGGCACCGTCGATAAGATACCACGAAGGAGAATACTTCATCTATTGGGGTGACCCTGACTGGGGAGTATTTATGGTGAAGACCCGGAATCCGCTGGGAGAATGGGAGAAACCGGTTCTTGTCATGCCCGGTAAAGGTATTATAGATACTACTCCGTTGTGGGATGATGACGGTAGAGTATATCTTGTGAATGCTTGGGCGGCGAGTCGTTCCGGTTTCAATTCTGTGATTACCGTGCGTGAACTGAGCAGTGACGGTAAGCATGTGATAGGTGATCCTGTGATGGTATATGACGGACAGCCTGAAGGTAATCATACCATTGAAGGTCCTAAGTTCTATAAGCGTAACGGATACTATTATATTCTTGCCCCGGCAGGCGGGGTGGAGAAGGGCTGGCAGGTGGCTTTGCGCTCGAAGAATGTGTATGGTCCGTATGAATGCAAGACTGTGATGGCACAGGGTAAGACGAACATAAACGGTCCTCATCAGGGAGGTTGGGTTGATACGAACACGGGAGAGTCGTGGTTCATCAACTTTCAGGATAAGGAAATGTATGGCCGTGTCGTCCATCTTAACCCTATGAAATGGGTGAACGATTGGCCTGTTATCGGTGTGGATGAGGACGGTGACGGCTGTGGTGAGCCTGTAAGCAAATACAAGAAGCCCGATGTGGGCAGGACATATCCGGTACAGACTCCAGTGGAAAGTGATGATTTCGACTCGCCTGTTCTTGGCAAGCAGTGGGAATGGCATGCGAATTATAAGGACGCTTTCGGCTTCGTCTCTTCATTAGGGTATGTACGTCTCTATGGGCATGTACTTTCGCAGGACTTCGTGAACTTCTGGGAAGTACCGAACTTGTTGCTTCAGAAGTTTCCGGCAGAAGAGTTTTCTGCTACAGCCAAGCTGAATGTGGTTGCCAAGAGCGATGGTCAGCAGTCCGGAATTATTGTAATGGGTTGGGACTATTGCCGCATCGCGTTGGAAAAACAAGGTGAAGGCTTTGTGTTGAAACAGATTGTCTGTAAAGATGCAGAACAGAAAAATCCGGAAAAGGAGACTGTCATTGCGGAGATTCCTTGTTCGCGAAAGATTGATGCAGGAGCAAAACCTAATTATGAGTGCGGCATTTATCTGCGTGTGAAGGTGGGACGTAACGGGCAGTGTACATTCTTCTATAGTCTGGACGGAAAGAAGTTTTTGTCTGCCGGCAATGTTTTCAAGGCGCGTCAAGGAAAGTGGATTGGTGCGAAATTCGGCTTTTTCAGCTGTGCACCGTTTGGTTCCGACAGAGGTTGGATGGATGCAGACTGGATAAAAGTGAAGCGATAAGAAAGGAATATTTAATTGATGATAAAAATATTTTTATGAAGAATAATAGTATATTGAAGGTTTTGCCGGTGCTTTTCGGCTTCTTCGTAATGGGATTTTGTGACATAGTTGGAATTTCTTCAGACTATGCAAAACAGGCTTTCGGGTGGTCTGACACGATGGCGGGCTTTGTTCCTTCTATGGTGTTCGTATGGTTTTTGTTTCTCGGCATACCGACCGGAATCATGATGAACCGCTTTGGACGCAAGAATGCCGTGCTTTTTAGTTTTGCTGTGACAATTGTCGGCATGATGCTTCCGCTCATTTCTTATAATAGTGTGACATGTATGCTTGCATATTCCATGCTTGGCATTGGTAATGCGATACTTCAGGTTTCGCTCAATCCGTTGCTTAACAATGTGGTGACAAATGAGAAGCTGCTCACTTCAAGCCTTACTGCCGGACAGATTGTGAAAGCGATTTCTTCGCTTGTAGGGCCGTGGATTGTGGTCTTTGCCGTTACATATTTCGGAAATGGCGACAATGGCATGTGGTATTATTGCTTTCCTGTACTTGGGGGCATCACGTTGCTTTCCGGACTGTGGCTCATGCTAACTCCTATTAAGCGTGAGCAGTCGGCTGCCACTACTGACGGACAGTTGAAAGGTACATTGTCCTTGTTGACAGACAGTACGATACTCCGTCTTTTCTTCGGTATATTTTTTGTGGTCGGCATAGATGTTGCCACGAATTTTATCAGTTCAAAGCTGATGATAGAACGCTTCGGGTGGACTGTAGATGAGGCTGGAATGGCTCCGCAGATATATTTCCTGTGCCGTACAGCGGGAGCTTTTATCGGAATGTTTGCGATGACGAAGATTGCGGAAATGAGATATTTTAGGATAAATATTGTTTTGTGTATCGCAGTGATATTCGTGCTGGCTTTTTCTTCTGACGTGACAGTCAATCTTGTATGTGTAGGAGCGATAGGTTTTCTTTGCTCATGTATTTTCCCAATCATATATTCGATGGCATTACAGAGCGCGCCCGATAAGGCAAATTACATATCCGGACTCATGATAACAGCGGTTGCCGGAGGTGGTGCCGCTACTCCGCTTATCGGTTGGGCGCGCGACGCTTCCGGAGGTATTACTGCCGGAGTTTTTGTTTTGCTCGTATGTGCACTTTATCTGACATATTGTGCTTTTGGGGTTAAGATTGTAAAAAAATAAGAGAAACTAAAGATTGATACATCTATATGAATATGAAATCTATATTTGCAGCAGCATTGTCTTTCTCATTGCTGGCTGCATGTTCACCAGAGAGCAAGCCCGTTTTTGACGTAGATACGCAATTGAACTATTGTGATGTGCAGATTCATCGTACTTTGAATGAGCTGAGAAATCAGGACGGAGTAATTGATTATACAATGGTGCCAAGAAATATTCCTGACAGTCTTGACACTTGGCATTGCCGCAAGACTACGAAAGATGAATGGTGCAATGGTTTCTGGCCCGGTATTCTATGGTATGCTTATGAATATACGGGGAATGATTCTATAAAGCATGAGGCTGAAAAATTCACGGAACCACTGAAGTTTCTTTCGGAGACTCCGGCATACGATCACGACCTTGGCTTTCTTGTGTTTTGTAGTTATGGCAATGCGTACAGACTGACGAAGAACCCTGAATATAAAAAAGTGATTCTGGACACGGCAGACTCCCTTGCCACTTTGTTCAATCCGAATGTCGGTACCATCCTTTCATGGCCGCGCAATGTGGAAATGTATGGCGGGCATAATACAATAATGGACAACATGATAAATCTGGAAATGTTGTTCTGGGCTTCAAAGAACGGCGGCGACAAGAAACTTTATGATATTGCTGTCAGCCATGCGGAAAAGACGATGAAATATCACTTCCGTGAGGATGCCACTTCCTACCATGTAGCTGTTTATGATACTATCTCAGGCGATTTCCTCTATGGATGCACCCATCAGGGATATGCCGACAGCAGTATGTGGGCGCGTGGACAGGCATGGGCTATTTACGGATACACGGTTGTGTATAGAGAAACAAGAGATAAGCGTTTCCTTGATTTTGCACAAAAGGTTACGGATGTATATTTGAGCCGTTTGCCTGAAGATTATGTGCCTTATTGGGATTTTGACGATCCGTCCATTCCGAATGCTCCGCGCGATGCCTCTGCTGCATGTGTGGTGGCTTCTGCACTACTTGAACTTTCGTCATACGTGGCTGATGACAAGGCGGAGGAATATAAGAATGCGGCTGTCAAGATGCTTGAAAGTCTGAGCTCGGATGCTTATCAGAGCAGAGATGCCAAACCTTCATTCCTGTTACATTCTGTGGGGCATAAACCTGCCGGTTCTGAGATTGACGCATCCATTATTTATGCCGACTATTATTATATTGAGGCTTTGTTGAGACTGAAGAAAACTTTATGAGAAGAATAAAATGAAGAAATGCGTTCCGGGTGGTTCTTGAATCTCCGGGACGCATTTCTTTTGAACAGTGAGGTTGCAAGAAATGACCGGCCTGATTATTCGGACACGTCCTTCTTGCAACCTCATTATGGTTAATAATGGCTGATTTTGTTGTTATAGATAATGTTTGAATTTCAATCCGAAGCCTCCATATCTGTAAATTGCCTCCACAAGCGTTCCGTCGTGTTTGCGTTCTATTGTGTGTATGTGCAGCAAATCGGAATTAAGGCTGTCTTCCGGAGCAGGCGGCTCAATACGGAAATCTTCCAGCGGATAGCCGACTCTCGAACCCAACCATAGCGGACGGATAAGTTTGCCATGATAGAGTTTGAACAGAAACAGCCGCTTGGCGGAATCCTTGAAATATCTTGTCGGTTTGATGACACCGACAGCTATTTCCGGTATTCTGTCGCCTGTCAGATTTCCGCAGCAGAAACGATATACAGGATAGGGGAGTTCCCATGAAGACAGTTCTTTGCCCTCCGTTTCATGGTGTAACACATACAGACTGTCAGTGATACGTTCTATCCATATCCGATAAGTATGGCTGTTGGCGGTATATACATATTCAGTTTCTGTATCTGTCGGTGAGAGGACCGCCTTGCCGTTGTTTTGCATATAGACAGTCGGCAGCATGAATGTAAGGACTAAAAGCAGAAATGTCTTCATGGAAATGCAAACTTAGTTCTTGAGATAGTAGTCTATTGTGGTGACAACACGTACATTCTTAATCCACGGTGTGTTTTCATCGCGGTCTTCAATGGAGAATTGTCCTTGATGTGCAGTCACTATCTTACCTAATTTGCTGTCCGAATCTTTGGCGAACTTTTCAGCCGTATTGCGAGCGTTTTTCGTTGCTTCCTCAATCATCTGCGGCTTTATGGAGTTAAGTCCGGTAAATTCATAATTTACGCTGTATCCGCCGTACATATTGGAAACAAGTGCTATACCTTGTTTCATAAGCACGGTCTGTTCTTTGATAAGCTTGCGCACGAGATCGACATTCTTCGATGTGACGGTAATGACACATGTGGCCTTGTAGCGGTACATGACAGCTTCGTTGGTGTAAGTTTCAGCTTGCTGGTCGTAGAGCTGTGGAGGAGCCACAATGATTTCTTCGTCCTTGATGCCCCTGCTCTTTAAGAAAGAGATAATGGCATTGTTGTCCTTCTCTATGAGATTGTACATCTCCACAGGGTCGTTGCCCACTTTCTTATATACAAGCGGCCATCTCACTTTGTCCGCTTTCACTTCCATTTCCGATAATCCCTTGGCACTGACAATACGTTCCTTGTCTTTGAAGTCGTTGATACCACAGTTAATCATGTAACCTAAAAGGTAAAGTCCGAGTGCGACAATAGCCGCTTCAATTTTCCATCCTTTCATAAATAATAGTTTTTTAGAATTCGCTTGTAAATATAGACAATACAATAGATAAAACTCTTATCTTTATGACATAAAGTCATTGATTGGCAAAATAATTTTGTATTTTTGCATTCTCTTAAGACAATAAAGTGAATTAGTTTGTTTTAAAAACAAGATAAAAACGACAAAATATAAACAAAAATGGAAACTGTAGTAAGTGGAATACGTCCAACGGGTAATTTGCATCTTGGAAATTATTATGGAGCTGTGAAAAGTTTTGTCAAGATGCAGAGTGAGTACAACTGTCTGTATTTTATTGCGGATTGGCATTCTCTGACCACTCATCCCAAACCTGAAAATATACAAAGTAGTGCACGTACAATTCTCGCTGAATATCTTGCCTGCGGCATTGACCCGGAAAAGGCGACCATATATATACAGAGCGATGTGCCGGAGACCATAGAACTGTATCTGTACCTCAACATGAACACTTATATAGGAGAGTTGAGCCGCGTGACGACATTCAAGGAAAAGGCACGTAAGCAGCCGGACAATGTGAATGCCGGCTTGTTCACATATCCTACACTCATGGCAGCTGACATTCTTCAGCACCGTGCAGTGAAAGTGCCGGTGGGCAAAGATCAGGAGCAGAACATGGAGATGGCGCGTAAATGTGCCCGAAGATTCAACAATATTTATCAGACAGAGTTCTTCCCTGAACCGCAGAATTTCTATCTTAGCGACCATGCGGTGAAAGTTCCCGGACTTGATGGCAGCGGAAAGATGGGTAAAAGTGAGGGAAACTGCATCTATCTTTGCGATGATGAGAAGACTTTGAAGAAGAAAGTGATGCGTGCCGTGACAGACAACGGTCCGCAGTCGCCTAACAGCGAGAAGCCTGAGGTGATACAGAATCTCTTCACGCTGATGGAAATTGCTTCCGAGAAGGAGACATACGACTATTTTGATTCAAAATGGAATGACTGCACTCTTCGTTATGGCGACATGAAAAAGCAGCTTGCTGAGGATATTGCAAAGACTCTTGCTCCTATCCGCGAGAGAATCATTGAATACTCTTCGAACACAGAGCTTCTTGACAAGATTGCAAAACTTGGTGCGGAGAAGGCGCGTGAGAGTGCTGCGGCTACTCTAAGAGAAGTGCGTAAGATTATAGGCTTTAAGGTTTATTGATGAAGGATTGCCGAACTTAAACATGTTTTTGGCGGATATTTTTCAAGGCATATACATGCAGAGCAAGATGATGGCTGCATGTATATGCCCTTTTTATCAGGAGTTTCTTCTTCTGAACTGCACACCGCTTTTATATATACACGTTTGCGGCAAGTGCGATGCTGACATTGTTTTCTGTGGAAACAAACGAAATCTTGTCCTCACTTGCAAGCCATCCTACAGCCAGATTGAAGTCAAGCTCCGACAGTCCGGTGGCTTCTCTCAGTTGTGCAAAAGTCCACAGGCAGTTATCGCATAGATGATGCCATATAAACTCTGCATTCTCTTTTATTCGTGATCTTTTTAGTTGTTCCATAAGCTTGTTGATTGGGATTATTGTTTATATATATCTTTACTTTTTCTTCTCATTTACTTATATTCCCACAACATCCGCATTTCTCTTTTGTTCTGTCATTTGTGATTTTTATCTACTTTTTCCGATTAATTAGGGCAAAAGACCTATCTTTGCGCAGCAAATAGATAGGACAAAATGTTTTCAGATGTTGAGAATCCGTAATCTTTCACTTAGCTATGGTGCGCAGAATGTGTTTCGCGATGTAACGTTTGACGTGCATCGTGGAGAGATTGTGTGCGTATGCGGAGAGTCGGGATGCGGTAAGTCCTCCATGTTGAAGTCTGTCCTTGGATTTGTGGATGCGGAAGGCGATATTCAAGTTGACGGCATCAGACTTGCGGAAACCACAGTAGATGAGGTGAGACGGTGCATTGCATACATCCCGCAAGAACTGTCGTTGCCATACGAGACTGTGGAGGAAATGGTGCGTTCTCCTTTTGCTCTTCATGCAAACCGCCATATCGTCTTCTCGGAAGAGAAACTGATGTCTGACTGGAGAATGCTCGGGCTGTCCGGAGATTTGATGTCAAAACGGGCAACGGAAATATCCGGAGGACAGCGGCAACGCATCATGCTTTCTGTGGCGGGACTTTTGGGAAAGCGTCTTCTGCTTGCCGATGAGCCTACTTCGGCTCTCGATGAAGATTCCACGCTGCTTGTTCTCGACTATTTCAAGATGTTGGCGAAAGAACGGGGCATTGCCGTACTTCTTGTGAGCCATTCGCCGATAATAATGGCAGGATGTACATCCTGTCTGCATTTGTAAATTTATAGAGGCTGTATAAATGATTGAAGATATAACTTTTGTCGGACTTGGAATAGGGCTGTTACTGATGATTGTGCCTTTCTTTTTTCTGTCCAAATACAGAACAGGACTTCTTCGTCCGGCAATGGGAGGCACAGCCCGCATGATTGTCCAACTGTATCTTATCGGACTTTATTTGCAATATTTGTTTGAATATAATCTTTGGTATGTCAATCTCGCATGGGGATTGATAATGGTTCTTGTGGCAACAGGGACGGCACTTCAGCGTACAAAGCTCAAGCCTACAGTATTGGCTGTACCGATGTTTGTAGGTTTTCTTTCCACGGCAATTATCGTAAGCATTTATTTTCTGGGACTTGTCCTCGGGCTTTACAGCGTGGATGGTGCAGGACTGACTCTCACCACACTTTTTACCGCGCAATATTTCATACCTGTATTCGGACTTCTGCTTGGCAATATGCTTGGGGTGAACGTGGTAGCTCTGAACACCTATTATGAAGGAATCAAGCGTGAGCAGCAGACCTATTATTACATGCTTGGCAACGGTGCCACCCGTTGGGAGGCTACAGCTCCTTTTTTGCGTGCTGCCATCATAAAGGCATTCAACCCCTGCATTGCCAATATGGCGGTGATGGGGCTTGTGGCTATGCCCGGAACTATGATTGGGCAAATTCTGGGAGGCAGTAACCCTGCACTGGCTATAAAATATCAGATGATGATTGTGGTAATAACTTTCGTCGCATCTATGATGTCGCTGATGATTACAGTCGGACTTGCTTCAAGAAAGAGCTTTGACAAAATGGGGCGGTTGAAGGATGTATTTGAAGATTAATGCCGACTGAAACCTGTATATTGGTTATTCATGGAAATCTGACACTTTGATTTTCGGTTTCGGCCGAAAATTAACATTTGAAACATTTATTTACATTTTGAAAAAATGTGCTAATTTTGTCAATGTGTTGTAAATCAGCTGGATAGCACTTGATAAAAAGGCATCAGTTTTACCTTAAAAACTCGCACCTCTGACTAAAATGCTAAATAGTTGATTTACTGTATGTTATCTTTTATAAGAGTTGATTCATGTCAATGTTTATTTCTCTTGCCCATTTTTGTACGGATTTTTGAGCAAGTAGAGGATTTTACATCCATTAACAGAAAATCTGGTGTTCAGCATTTTTTGTTCCAATCCCAAGAGTTTTTTCAGGAACAGCGCGCTGAAAATTTCTCCAAACTACTAAGTTCTTAAAATTGTAGCGCACCGAAAAGAAAATTGCAGTGCGCTGAAAATGTGACGACAGTGCGCTGAAAATTTGAAAACTTA
>X363_Desmarests_Spiny_Pocket_Mouse__coassemble_419_pt1 | contig 27925 bp, 18 predicted proteins | sample X363_Desmarests_Spiny_Pocket_Mouse__metabat2_low_PE_006 | metagenome-assembled genome bin X363_Desmarests_Spiny_Pocket_Mouse
CCAGATGTGCTTTGATTGTATCTGGTAGGAGAGCTAAAAACAGAGTAGGGTATGGATTACAGGAAAAAAATAGCAAAACGTATTAGTTTTGATGATATAATGGAGGTTCTCTATGCAGTGCAGCATAGCGACACAGAAAAGGAAAAGCTGTATAGGCTGATATTTGACGAGGACAAGAAAGTGGTGCGGAATGCACTTTGGATAATGACTCATTTTTCTCTTGATGAGAATGAATGGTTGTATGTAAAGCATCATGAATTGATTAACGAAGCGATGTCCGTATCGGATGATGCGGCAAGACGGCTGCTACTGACGCTGCTTGAGCGTCAGCCTTTCTCGGCTTCAGATATACGTACAGACTTCTTCGATTTTTGCATGAAACATGCAATGATGGTGTCGGAACCGGTCAGTGTGAAAGTGCTGTGTCTGAAACTTGCCTTTGCCATGTCTGTTCATTTTCGGGAACTTCGGGATGAATTGCGGAGTGAACTTGAAATCATGTCTGACGAACTGCTTGCACCGTCGGTCAGATGTTGCAAGAGAAATCTGTTGAAGAAGATGAATTCTTACGATAAAAACAATAATACTATATAAAATAATGGAACAGCATAACAAAAAAGAAAAGCTCATGCTGCATGACACTTCGTTTGTGGATTTGATGATGAGACGCATATTCAACGTGCTTCTGATTGCAAATCCATACGATGCCTTTATGCTTGAGGATGACGGACGTGTAGATGAAAAGATTTTTAATGAATATGCCAAGCTCGGATTGCGCTATCCTCCGCGTTTCTTTCAGGTTGCATCGCAGGAAGAAGCTGAGAAAGAGCTTAAGCGCATATCGTTTGATTTGGTGATATGTATGCCGGGAACAGACAACAACGATGTGTTTGACATTGCCCGCAACATAAAGAATGATTGTCCTACAGTGCCTATTGTGGTTCTTACTCCTTTCTCTCATGGCATACGTAAGCGCATGGAGAATGAAGATCTTTCTATTTTTGAATATGTGTTCTGCTGGCTTGGAAATACAGATTTGCTCTTGTCTATTATCAAGCTCATTGAGGACAAGATGAATCTTGCGCACGACATAGAAGTTGCCGGTGTACAGATGATTATGCTGGTGGAGGACTCTATCCGGTTTTATTCGTCGATACTGCCTAATCTTTATAAGTTTGTGCTTCAACAGAGTTTGGAATTTGCCACGGAGGCACTGAATGCGCAGTTGGAGACGCTTCGCATGAGAGGAAGACCAAAGATTGTACTTGCGCGTAACTACGAGGAAGCATGGTCACTTTACAGCAGATTCAAAGACAATACACTGGGAGTGATAAGTGATTGCCGGTTTCCGAAGGACGGTAAAACAGACGAAACGGCGGGATACCAGTTGCTGTCGGCAATCAGGGCTTCCGATGAATTTGTGCCGCTGATTATGGAGTCTTCGGAAAGTGACAAGGCTGAACTTGCCGCGAAGTGCGGAGCGGCATTCATTGACAAGAACTCGAAGAAGATGGGTGTGGATTTGCGCAATCTGATTCTTAATAGGTTCGGCTTTGGTGACTTTATATTCCGTGACCCTCAGACAATGGAAGAGGTAGTCAGGGTAAAGAATCTGAAAGATTTGCAAGACAACATTTTTACGCTTCCCAAGGAATCGCTGCTGTATCATATCACCAGAAATAATGTTTCGCGATGGCTGTGTTCGCGCGCCTTATTCCCAATCTCTGAATTCCTTAAACATATCACATGGCATTCGTTGCAGGATGTCGATGCTCACAGGCAGATTATTTTCGATGCCATTGTCAGCTACCGGAGAATGAAGAATCAAGGAGTGGTGGCAGTGTTCCACCGCGACAGGTTTGACCGTTATTCGAACTTTGCACGTATTGGAGATGGTTCTCTTGGAGGCAAAGGACGCGGTATTGCATTTCTGGATAATATCATAAAGAAGCATAAGGATTTGAATGAGTTCGACAATGCCAGAGTGATGATTCCTAAGACTGTGGTGTTGTGTACGGATATATTCGATGAGTTCATGGACACGAATGAGCTTTATCAAATCGCGCTCTCGGACAGACCTGACGATGAGATTCTTCAGTATTTTCTTCATGCGCGCCTTCCTGAGAAATTGGCTGAAGACTTGATGACATTCCTTGATGTGGTGAGGGAACCGATAGCCATACGTTCTTCTTCGCTCTTGGAGGATTCGCATTACCAGCCTTTTGCAGGAATATACTCTACTTACATGATACCGTATGCAGCAGATAAATATGCTCGTTTGCGGATGCTTTCGGATGCGATAAAAGGAGTGTATGCTTCAGTCTTTTATCGTGACAGCAAGGCATATATGACGGCAACCAGTAATGTTATTGATCAGGAAAAAATGGCTGTAATATTGCAAGAGGTTGTCGGTACGCAGTACGGCGACCGTTTCTATCCGAATATTTCGGGTGTGGCGCGCTCTGTGAACTATTATCCTATCGGTGATGAGAAAGCGGAAGAGGGAACGGTCAATCTTGCTCTTGGACTTGGTAAATATATTGTTGACGGAGGACTGAATTTGCGTGTTTGCCCTGCACATCCTGATCAGATACTACAGACAAGCGAGATGGAAATTGCGCTTAAAGAGACGCAGACACGCTTTTATGCGCTTGATTTGAAGAACATGACGGAGAAGTTCTGTGTAGATGACGGTTTCAATCTGCTTAAACTTTCTGTCAGAGAAGCTGAGAAAGACGGTTCGTTGCAATATATTGCTTCAACGTATGACCCATACGATATGGTGATAAGGGACGGAATTTATGACGGAGGACGAAAGCTTGTTACTTTCTGCGGTGTGTTGCAGCAGGGAGTGTTTCCTCTTCCCGAACTGCTTCGGCTTGTCATGCGCTATGGTCAGGAAGATATGTTGCGTGCTGTTGAGATTGAGTTTGCCGTGAAGCTGAATCCAGACCGAACCGGTGAGTTTTATCTTTTGCAGATTCGTCCGATGGTAGATAACAAGATGATGCTTGATGAAGATTTGGAGAAGATTGCAGATGAAGCAACACTGATACGCAGCCACAATGCCATTGGGCATGGCATTACGAATGATGTCTATGATGTGGTGTATGTGAAGACCGACAATTATCTGGCATCCAACAATCCGGCAATTGCTGATGAGATTGCCAAGATAAATGCAGAATTTCTTGAGAATGGAAGGAACTATGTGCTTGTGGGGCCGGGACGCTGGGGAAGCAGCGACCCGTGGCTTGGTGTTCCGGTGAAATGGCCTAATATATCGGCTGCCAAGGTCATTGTGGAAGCCGGACTTACCAACTACCGTATAGATCCGAGTCAGGGCACTCACTTCTTCCAGAACCTGACAAGTTTCGGTGTGGGCTACTTTACCGTCAATGATTTTCTTGGTGACGGAGTATATAATCAGGCTTTCCTTAATGCACAGCCTGCTGTCAACGAAACAGAGCATGTGCGCCATGTGCGCTTCTCTTCTCCGATAATCATCAAGGTTGACGGAATGAAGAAAGAAGGTGTGGTGCTTATGCCAGAAGAATAGTATGTAATTCAAGAAGAATAAATACCGCAATTTAAATGTGTCAAACCACATGTCTGTCAGGCTGTAATGCTGACGGATATGTGGTTTGACTTGTCTTTGTGGTTTTGTATAGTCTAAGGAACTGTCTTGTTCTTTCTCCGTGTTGAAATCAAGAGGGTCTGTCAGTTTTTCAGATGAAGCTCCTCTGCGAGGAAAGAGCTTGTTATTCCCTTGCCACTTCTTGCCACCTCTTCTGGAGTTCCGGACACGACAAGATATCCGCCTCCTCTGCCGCCTTCAGGCCCCATGTCTATAATATGGTCTGCAAGTTTTATGACATCGAGATTATGTTCTATGACTATGACGGTATTTCCTTTCTCCACAAGTCTGTCAAGCACATTCATAAGTACTCTTATGTCTTCGAAATGAAGACCGGTGGTCGGTTCGTCCAATATATATAATGTATGTCCGGTATCTCTCTTGCTCAGTTCCGTTGCCAGTTTTACACGCTGGCTCTCACCTCCGGAAAGGGTGGTGGAGGGCTGTCCGAGCTTTATATAACCTAAACCTACATCCTGCAATACCTTTATTTTATTCAGTATGGAAGGCTGGTTCTCAAAGAACTCAACCGCCTGATTGATGGTCATGTCAAGTACATCCGCTATTGATTTTCCTTTGAATCGGACTTCGAGCGTTTCCCTGTTGTATCTTTTCCCGTGACAAGTTTCACACGGTACAAGCACATCCGGGAGAAAATTCATGACAATCGTCTTGTAGCCATTGCCTCCGCATGTCTCACAGCGTCCGCCCGATACATTGAAAGAGAAGCGTCCCGGTTTATAGCCGCGCATCTTTGCCTCCGGCATATCCACAAAGAGAGAGCGGATGTCTGAGAACACCCCTGTATAAGTGGCAGGATTGGAGCGTGGAGTACGTCCAAGCGGACTTTGATCTACATTGACCACCTTGTCAATATTCTCTATACCTTCAATACTCTCGTATGGCAACGGGTCTTTGAGTGAACGGTAGAAGTGCTGGCTCAGAATCGGCTGCAAAGTCTCGTTGATAAGTGTAGATTTGCCGCTTCCGCTGACACCTGTCACACAGACAAGCATTCCGAGAGGAATCTCTACATCGACATTGCGGAGATTATTCCCTTTCGCTCCGTGTATGACAATAGATTTGCCGTTGCCGGTTCTGCGTTTCTCTGGAACTTTTATACAGACATCGCCCGTAAGATACTGCGCTGTCAGCGTACCGGCTTCAAGCATCTCTTTCGGAGTACCTTGGAAGACCACCTCACCACCGAGTCTTCCTGCTTTCGGACCCATATCGACGATGTAGTCGGCATTCAGCATCATATCTTTGTCGTGCTCTACCACCACCACTGTGTTGCCACCGTCACGCAGACTTTTCAGTGAGTCTATCAGACGAACATTGTCGCGCTGGTGCAGACCGATACTTGGTTCGTCAAGGATATAGAGCACATTGACAAGCTGCGAACCGATTTGTGTGGCAAGACGGATGCGTTGGCTTTCGCCTCCGGATAAGCTGACAGAACTTCTGTTCAGAGAAAGATAGTCGAGTCCGACATTCAGCAGGAACTTGAGTCGTGAGCGTATCTCTTTTATGATTTCTGTGGCAATTTTCCTTTGTTTGTCCGTAAGCCGAGGTTCTACCTCACTAATCCATTCATATAGCTCGTTCAAGTCCATTGTGGAAAGTTCGAGTATATTCTTGTCCGCAATTTTGTAATGCAGTGCTTCGTTGTTCAGACGTGCGCCCTTGCATTCGGGGCATACTGCCTCTTTGTCAAAAGATTCAGCCCATTTCTGTGCAGAGGCTGATGTTTCCGTCTCGCACAACTGCTTGATATATTTGGCAAGACCTTCATATTCCGTAAAGAAGTCACTGCTTGTCTTTACAAGAGAAGCCTTAATGCAGATTCTCTCGTCCGAGCCGTAAATAATGTCATGTATGGCATCCTCCGGAAGCTCATTGATAGGTGTTTTCAGCGTACACTCATAGCGTTCCAACAGTGATTCTAATTGCCAGAATATCATGGTATTCCTGTATTTGCCCAAAGGAGCAAGTCCGCCGGCATGTATGGAGAGAGAACGGTCTGGAATGATTTTGTCTTCATCAATGAGGCTCACTTTTCCGAGTCCTTTGCATCGCGGACATGCGCCTTGCGGAGAGTTGAACGAAAAATTGTTCGGGGCAGGGTCGTGATAACACAGTCCGGTAGTAGGGCACATGAGGCGCTTGGAGTAGTGGCGAAGTTCTTCCGTGTCCTTGTCAAGAATCATGATGAGTCCGTCGCCCACCTGCATGGCGGTAGAAATACTTTTGCACAATCTTGCCGAATCCTTGGCACTGACAGACAGTTTGTCTATCACCACTTCAATGTCATGCGTCTTGTATCTATCCACCTTCATCCCCGACAATATATCGACAATCTTCCCATCTACGCGGGCATATAGATAACCTTTCCGCCTCATGTTCTCGAACAATTCCCTGTAATGTCCCTTTCTGCTTCTTACCATCGGGGCGAGAAGGAATATCCGTTTTCCTTCATATTCGCGGAGAATAAGCTCTATGAGCTGTTCTTCCGTATATTTCACCATCATTTCTCCGGTGGCACTGCTATAGGCTATACCTGCACGGGCAAAGAGCAAACGGAGATAATCGTATATTTCTGTGACTGTACCGACGGTTGAACGCGGATTCTTGTTCGTGGTTTTCTGTTCAATGCTGATTACGGGACTCAGTCCTGTAATCTTATCTACATCAGGACGTTCCATCCCTCCCAGAAAATTGCGTACGTATGCAGAAAATGTTTCCACATACCTGCGTTGTCCTTCTGCAAATATGGTATCAAAAGCAAGCGAAGATTTGCCGCTTCCGCTAAGCCCGGTAATCACAGTGAGGCTTTTGCGTGGTATCGTTACATCCACATTTTTCAGGTTATGGACACGTGCACCCATAACTTCTATCCGGTTTTTACCTTTGTATTCCATACTTTATCTGTTTGTTCTGTCTCTGCATTCTCTTTCCTGTCAACATATACGGGCTTGTCCGGGAGGAAGAAGACTGCCGTGCCGGAATGTCTGTTCGTGATGTCTCGACAATTCACATATATGATTGTTTGGAACCTGCGAAAAACAAATACTTTTTACCTTTTTTTGATTGAAATAGAAAAAAGAGCGTGGGGCGAAATGGCTATTTCCCGCCAGTCTCATCAGTCTCGTTGAATCCTTTGAGAACGTTGATTGCTTTCTTTATTTTATATTCAACACCATCACTGCCTACAGCATTGATATTGATGAAATATACACCGTCTTTTACATATTTGCCCCCTTGCATACCGTCCCATCCGGCATCGACATTGTGCAAGTCCATGCTGTAAAGTTTCTTTCCCCATCTGTTGAATATCGAGGCTTCAAGTTTCACGATAGACTGATAGTCAATTTTAAGCACATCATTTATACCGTCACCGTTTGGCGAGAAACCGTCCGGACATGTCAACGATGATTCACTGATGATAATGGTGAACACATCTGATTCATACTCCAGAGTGTTGTTCGAACCATCTGTGAATGTCACATAAAGCTTTACTCCATAACTTCCCGACTCGGTGAGCGTATAGGACGTATTTTCCTCAAAACGTGTCAGAACCGGCGATTCTTCTCCTATTTGCGACTTGAAGAACCGCCATTCACAAGTGTAGTTGTATCCGTCTGCATCGGATATGTTCGATTTGCAAGTAAGTTCAAGGGGAGCCTGCGCCGTCTGGGATTCTCCCTCTGTCATTTCCACCTCGGATTCGTCATCCACCGAATAGAAACTGATGACAGGGGATGCACTTTGTGACCAAACAAAACTACTTGTTACAAAAAATGAAATAAGCAATGCGTATCTGGATAGTTCTTTCATATAAAGTAATGAATTAGTGAGTGCAAATTTAATCATTCATTGTGACAATAACAGCCTATTTTGTCTAATTTAGAAACTGTTTTATTAAAATTGTTTATTGTAGTTGCATTCGACAGACTCTCTTCGCTGCCGCGCCATGCTTCAATCGCAAATTTCCCAACAGCTCTTATCCCGCGATTGTCCTTGACTTATAGAATAAGCTTGGTCGTTGGCTCGATGCCAATACCATACTCTTGTAATCTTATATGCAGTGCCATATCTTAAAAAATGCACACTATGCACTCTATCTATGTACAATACCTTGAAAACATATTTTAAGTGCAGGGGAAATCTGAAAACACTATGTAGAATTCTCAAATTAGCAGTGCTGATTATAAAAACAGCACTGCTGATTGTGTAAACTACACTGCTGATTATAAAAACAACAGTGTTGATTTGAGTTCTCAGCGCACTGTTTTCTATTCCTCTATGCACAGTTTTTTTCATTTTGCAGGCAAGTGCAAAACAAAAAACTTGATATTGATTCTCAATATTGTTTGTTTTACTGACTCGCTGAATAGCTACCGATTCTTTGCCGATGACAAAGAAGATATATGCATAAAGTAGGATGATTCCGTGATTCTACCGTGATTCTATGCAATTACAATAAATAAAATTAAGTCAAACTCTTGTTTGTCGGATTTAATTTATAACTTTGCCAAATCGTGTAGCATTAAATTAATGCAACATCGGTACACCACTAAATGAGATATTTTTCTGATATGGTGAGTCTTGAGCAGCTTTGTTGGTCTGGAACTTGTAAATATCCATGAAGAGTGGTGTGGAATTAAGTAAACAATGAAGTAAAATCTTAAAAAAGGAGGTTAAGAAACAGAAAACAATTGAGAAACGCATGGAGAACGACATTCAGAATGAATGCACTCCACAATTGGGAACAAATTTAATCGCATACCAGTGCGAATTTTTATTAACAATGAAAAGCGTTTCCATTCTGACGATTATATTAAGAAACATATAAATATATATTGAGCTTTTAGCTCTTGTTCTTTCTCATCGAATACCGCCAAATCATTCGCTATACAAGGAACAAGCAGATTGAAAGTTCACGCTGATAAGGCGTGGACTGTTCTGTGCTTGTTGTATAGCAGGTCACTTGGCGGTAACCGGATGAGAAACAAGCATGCAGAATGGTTACATGCCTTTTCTTATTTTATAATATTTATAATGAATAAGCTAATATCTACTTTTGCATTTATTGCAGTATCAATGGGGATGATGAATGCACAGAATTTCAAGACAGAAGGTAGTTTGTATATTACTCCCGGAGTATTAACATCTTCAAAATCTGCGGTCATAACAGTATATGATAGTGACAATGAAACTGCTGAAATATATGATGCAGATTTCAATCTTATCAAAAATTTCAAAATAAAGGATCATGGCTTGGTGTCCAAGAGCTATGAGGAAATAGCCACTGTCAAACCGACAGGAGCCAAAGTCACCGATTACAGTATATATGAAATCCTCAATAATAACGGCGAAAAGATACAAGCCTCTTCCATGGGTGAGATGATTCAGAAACTAAAAGAGGAATGGTGGGAAAGAGAATATACAGGATTCATTGACCACAAAGGTAACATAAGCTGTTATGCTGCAGATAACGGTTTTTACTATCCGGAATATCTGGGAAGTACCTATCCTGATGAATACTACTCTATTATTGATGGATATGTAACGAAAATACGTTGCGACTATAAATTAGTTATTGATGTTGAATCTGCTGACTGGCAAGTTATTGAAGATGTCAGTATATCTCCATTGAGCAGGTGTGAGTATTATGATTTTTATGATTACGATACAAACAACACCACAGACAAGAGTTTTATGTTCTCACAAACATTGTTCAATGACGATGACAAGTGGGAGTATATAGTTCCTTTATATGGCTCAGCAATTAAAACAGCTGGTGACTATTGGCAGTATGGCAGTAATGACAAAGGACTTGTATTTAAAAGAAATGCAAGAGAAACATACTCTCTAAAAGGATATGCAATATATAATGAGGACGGAAATATGGTTGCACAGATCGATACAAGAATTGAAGGAGAAGAAGGAACTATAGATTATATATGTATTATAGGAGGGAATATATACTTCAGAGGTTATGTTAATTCGTATGACATCTTATACAAATACGACCGTTCAACAACGTCCATTCAAGAGGTTGCTCGTGTAGCAACTCCTTTTGCCACATTGAATGGCAAAAAAATTGATGTCAATGTAGAAAACAGCGGTGCTGATGCAAAAGCTGTTTTGGTGGGTATGAACGGAGTGACAGTAGCTTCATCAGCAGCCGGTTCCGGTGCAAACACTGTCACACTTAATGTCGGCAATGTTCCTTCCGGCATCTACAATGTGGCATTAATCAAGAATGGCAAATCTGTACGTTCACAGAAGATTCTTGTCAAATAAAACTGTTTACAATGTCAGACTGCCCAAGCGGTTAGGTCTGCACAATGTGGTATAAAGAAGCCCGGCATCTGTGCATACAAATGCCGGGCTACATATTATTGTAAAATGATTACTCTACATATAATACAAGACCTTTCAGATATTCTCCTTCCGGATGATAGATATTGATAGGGTGGTCGGCAGGTTGGTGCAACTGGTGCAAGATGCGTACTTTGCGTCCTGCCTGTGCCGCAGCGGTAAATACGGCTGTACGGAAATTGTCCTTTGTCACAATCTGGGAGCAACTGAATGTGAACAGTATGCCGCCGCTGTGTATCTTCTCCAGTGCCTTCTGGTTGAGTCTTGAATATCCTTTGAGTGCATTTCTTAAAGCATCTTTGTGCTTGGCAAATGCAGGAGGGTCGAGGATGATAAGGTCGTACATATCGTCCATTCGGTCAAGATACTTGAAAGCGTCCTCTGCAAATGCCTGATGCCGGTCGTCTCCCGGGAAATTGAGTTGAACATTTGCATTGGTAAGATCGATTGCTTTTTGAGAAGAGTCAACAGAGTGTACGACTTTTGCACCGCCTCGCATGGCATAAAAAGAGAAGCCGCCGGTGTAGCAGAACATATTGAGTACACTGCGTCCTTTTGCATAGTGCTCAAGCAGACTGCGGTTGTTTCTCTGATCTACGAAGAATCCTGTTTTTTGTCCTTTCAACCAATCGACGTGGAACTTCAGACCGTTTTCTATGGCAATGTCGTCTGCGCTTCCTCCAAGCAGAAATCCGTTTTCCTGACCAAGCTCTGCTTTATATGGCAATGTGGTTTCCGACTTATAGAATATATTTTCTATTTTGTCGTTCAATACATTCTTCAAAGCTTGTGCTATGGTATATCTGTCTGTGTGCATCCCGACAGAATGAGCCTGCATGACCGCTGTCTTACCATATATGTCGATGATAAGACCGGAGAGATTGTCTCCTTCTCCGTGTACGAGCCTGTAAGTATCATTGTCATGTCTGTCTGCAACTCCGATAGATTTGCGGACATCGTAGGCAGATGCAATTCTTCGTTCATAGAATGCTCTGTCTATCAGTTCGTTGTCAAAGGTCAGTACTCTGACCATGATGCTGCCAATCTGGTAATGCCCTGTTGCAATGTATTCATAATCAAGGTCTGTGCCTGTATGCTCTGCGTTGTTCTTGAGTGCATATACTTCCACAACCTCACCTTCTTCCGGCTGGCTGTCAAAATGATGTATTGCTCCGGAAAATATCCACGGATGAAAACGTCTCAGTGATTCGTCTTTTCCACGTTTCAAATATACTTTCTTCATATCTTACCTTTATCTTATTTGTTGGTCGGATGCAGTCTTTCTACATTGGCATTGTCGATGAAGGTGCATCACTCTCTTCTTTTACAAGCTTATAGTCGCATGTCTCTTTCAGCTTTTTCAGTTTCTCATGTATCATGATACATGCCCATGCATCTGTCGCCGCATATAGCTTTTGTGCGTCGGACAATATATCTGCTTCCCAGTTTGACAACTGCTGTGTCTTTGAGATTTTCTGTCCGAAAAGGTTGGCATAGATTTTTTGCAGACTCATGTCGGCAATTCCTATATCTTTTACCTCTTTCTGTATATCGGCAAATAGTCCGGGGGTGAATTGGGTCCGGGCATTCAAGGTGCGCAAATCATCGTGCAAAGAAAGTCCGACTTTTAATGTGGAGCAGTCTTCAAGCAATCTTTTGATAGCGTCCGTTATTCCGATTCTGTTCAGTCTGAACAGGAAACAAATATCAGGTGTGGCAACTTGTAGCAAAGCAACCTGAAACGAATGTCCCCGGCGAAAAGACGGACGTGTCTCCGTGTCAATTCCCAATATCGGCTGACCTATAAGGAAATCTACAGCCTTTTCCGCTTCATTCTCTGTGAAAACTGTTACAATACGTCCTTGAAACACTGCACGTGGCAGCTCGTTCAGTTTTTTCTTGTCAAATTTCTCCCTGATTATAGTCATAACCATATTCTTCGTCCTCGAAATCTTCCCTTTTGTGGTTATACATTACATCGTGAAGCGCACGCATCACATTTACAGTTCTCTGTCCCCAATATGTTTCGAAGTTATCTTTGCAGAGAGCCAATGCCTCCATCATTCTTTCTTCCACTCCTAATTTATAGGCATATACAAAGTTTTTGAGATCCTGATAAATATCAGACAGATTTTCGCTGACTGTCATCAATATAGGAGTATCGCTATATTTCATGTCTTCAACGAATACATCAAGGTAGGCATCGTGTTCGCCCATCACTCGACTGATGTTTGTACGTATAATCTCGTAATTCTCTTCTGTCACAAATGTCTCAGGGTCTTCCTCCTCATCAGCCATAAACTTTGGCAAAAGAGAACCTTTCAGATAGAGTAGCGGAAGAAGTTTCAGCATGGTACTCGTAAATTCCTGTCGGGTCTTGCTTTCCGATGATTCCAGATAGACACAAAATTGTACTGCTACAGTGACAAACTCCAGTACATCGTGGCTATATACCGGCGATTTCAATTCTTTTTCCATCGTTTAGTCGATTTGCGGCTGAATAAACGAGTGGTTAAATCCACAAACCGGAACATCGGTTTATCTGTCCGGTCAGATTTAACAACCCGTTTACTTGCTGACTAATCTGTGTTAGATTATTGTTTGTTCAAAAGCATCTCGTTCATGTTCTTTGCTGCCTTGCGTCCGTCACCCATAGCAAGAATGACTGTTGCACCGCCACGCACAATATCACCTCCTGCAAATATAGTAGGAATATTCGACTGCATTTTCTCGTTTACTGCAATCGTATTCTTGCGTCCGAGTTCAAGTCCTTCAACTGATTTAGGGACGAGTGGGTTAGGGGAGACACCTACAGCCACAATCGCCATGTCGATGTCAATTGTCTCCACAGCTCCTTCTATTGCTACTGGTGAACGTCTGCCGCTTGCATCCGGCTCGCCAAGTTCCATCTTTTGGAGACGCACTTGCTTTACAGCTCCTTTTTCGTCTGCGATATATTCTATCGGGTTGTGCAGAGTGAGAAACTCTATACCTTCTTCTTTTGCATGTTTTACTTCTTCAAGGCGGGCAGGCATTTCTGCTTCACTTCTTCTGTAAGCAATGAATACACGCTCCGCTCCAAGGCGTTTTGCTGTACGGCAAGAGTCCATAGCCGTATTTCCTCCGCCGACAACCATCACACTCTTGGCTTTATTTATTGGAGTATCTGATTCCGGATTGGAGGCATCCATCAAATTCACACGTGTCAGATATTCGTTGGAAGACATGACATTGATACAGTTCTCTCCCGGAATATTCATGAAGTTTGGCAAGCCTGCTCCCGATGCGATGAATATGCCTTTATATCCTTGTGATTCAAGGTCAGCAATGCTGACAGTCTTTCCGATGATGCAGTCTTTCACAAAGTTGACACCAATCTTGCTCAGGTTCTCTATTTCAACATCCACAATGGCATTAGGCAGACGGAACTCCGGAATACCATACTTCAATACACCGCCAATCTCATGAAGAGCCTCAAATACGGTCACTTCATATCCTAATTTTGACATGTCGCCTGCGAAACTCAGTCCGGCAGGTCCCGAACCGACGACTGCTATTTTTATTCCATTCTTCGGTGCGCACTCCGGCAATGCCATCCTGCCGCTTTCGCGTTCAAAATCAGCAGCAAAGCGTTCCAAATTGCCTATTGCCACAGCTTTTCCTCCCATCTTCAGGTGTATGCACTTGCTTTCACACTGTTTTTCCTGTGGACACACACGTCCGCATACAGCAGGGAGTGCCGATGTGGCTTTGAGAACCTTGGCTGCTTCCAAGAATTGTCCTCTCTCGATATTTTTGATAAATGAAGGAATATTGATACTTACAGGGCATCCCTCCATACATGACGGATTTGCACAGTCGAGACATCGCTTGGCTTCAGTCACAGCCTGTTCCTGTGTAAGTCCGGTGTTTACTTCTTCCGTTCTTGTTGTCGCACGATATACAGGGTCAAGTTCCCCCATGACGCAACGCTCTATCTGGGTTCTCTCCTTCGGCTTCATGCTCTTCTGAAGTTCCACGCGCCAAGGAGCCTTTCTGTCTGTAAGTTCGCTCAGAGGAGTATCGGTGGTCATTAATTCTGCCATTGTCGCCTTCTCGGCATCTTGAACCAGTTTGCATTCCGAAGCATGATTGTTCAGATGCTCTTCAAAGTGCTCCATTTCCTCCAGCTCGGCAGGCTTGAATGCACCCATACGCTTGAACATCTCATCGAAATCCACTTCATGACCGTCAAACTCTGGACCATCTACGCATACAAAGCGTGTCTTTCCTCCCACTGTGATACGGCATGCACCGCACATACCTGTTCCATCCACCATGATGGTGTTAAGAGATACATCTGTCGGAACATTGTATTTCTTTGTAAGCAGACAACAGAACTTCATCATGATGGCAGGACCGATGGCAAAGCATTTATCTACTTTTTCACGTTGTATCACCTGCTCGATACCGACCGTCACGACACCTTTCTGTCCGTAGCTTCCGTCGTCGGTCATAATGATGACTTCATCGCTGTACTTGCGCACCTCATCTTCAAGTATGATCAGTTCTTTTGTACGTCCCGCTAACACAGATACAACCTTGTTTCCAGCTTCTTTCAGTGCCTTGATGATAGGAAGCATTGGGGCTACACCTACACCGCCTCCGGCACAGACTACCGTTCCGAAGTTTTCGATATGTGTGGCTTGCCCCAGCGGCCCTACTACATCAGTGATATAGTCTCCTTCATTGAGCATACACAATTTTGTTGACGACAGTCCGACTTTCTGCACAACCAGTGTGATAGTGCCTTTTTCTATGTCCGAATCGGCGATGGTCAGCGGCATACGTTCACCTTTGTCGCCTACACGGATCATGACGAAATGTCCTGCTTTACGAGATTTGGCAATCAATGGTGCTTCAACCTCAAACTTGAACACTTTCTCCGAAAATTGTTCTTTACTTATGATTCTATTCATTTTGCAGCTGTTTTTTTTATTATTCTGCCAACAACTTGTTAAGTATTACATTTCTCCGTTGAAAAACACTCTGTGCAGAATAATCATTATAAAAAATACCGGAACTTGAAAATGATTCCACCTTACTATTAATGAGAATTGCAAGTTGTAAGGCTCTGATGCATGTTTCTCTTCAATTTCTCTATTCCCTTTTCATTTCCGATAAGATGTATCAGAATGAGAAATATTTCTGCGAAAAATAGATTCTCATTCTGACACACCTTTTAATTATATATTTCAGAAGTTCTGGTCGTCAAGATACTCAAAACCGCAATAAGGAACAAGAGCCTTTGGAATACGGATTCCTTGCGGAGTCTGGTTGTTCTCCATCAGAGCTGCCACAATGCGCGGCAATGCCAATGCCGAGCCGTTCAGCGTATGACACAGTTCCGTCTTTTTATCTTCCGCATGGCGGTAACGGCATTTCAGACGGTTGGCCTGATAAGTGTCGAAGTTGGATACGGAGCTGACTTCCAACCAGCGTTTCTGTGCCTCGGAATACACTTCGAAGTCGTAACAAATGGCAGAGGTGAAACTCATATCGCCGCCGCAAAGACGCAGGATACGGTAAGGGAGTTCCAGTTTCTGGAGCAGACCTTCCACATGTGCCAGCATTTCCTGATGCGACTGTTCGGAATGTTCGGGAGTATCGATGCGCACCAATTCCACCTTTGAGAACTCATGCAGACGGTTCAGACCGCGCACGTCTTTCCCGTAAGAACCGGCTTCGCGACGGAAACATTCGGTGTAGGCGCAGTTTTTGATGGGGAGTTCTTTCTCGTCGAGAATCACATCGCGGTAGATGTTCGTTACGGGCACTTCGGCAGTAGGGATGAGGTAAAAATCATCCAGATTGCAATGATACATCTGTCCTTCTTTATCGGGCAGCTGTCCGGTTCCGTAACCGGAAGCCTCGTTGACTACCGTAGGCGGCATGATTTCTTCGTAACCTGATTTGCGTGCTTCGTCCAAGAAGAAGTTAATGAGCGCACGCTGTAGGCGGGCGCCTTTGCCACGGTAAACGGGGAAGCCCGCACCAGTGATTTTCACACCAAGGTCGAAGTCAATCAGATTGTATTTCTTTGCCAGTTCCCAATGAGGAAGTGCGTTCTTCGGCAACTCGGTCTCCATTCCGCCTGTTTTTACTACGAGATTGTCTTCTGCACCGGTTCCTTCGGGTACGATGTCGTATGGAATGTTCGGTATAGTGCAGAGGTGGGCCTCCAATTCCTGTTCTGCATTCTTCTGCTCAATCTGCAAAGCTGCTATGTTTTCCTTCAGTTTGGCAACCTCTGCTTTTGCTGCTTCTGCCTCGTCCTTCTTTCCCTGCTTCATCAGACCGCCGATTTGAGCTGCATATTTTTTGCTTTCAGCCAAAGCCGCGTCAAGTTTTGTCTGTGCCTCTCTACGTCTCTTGTCAATGGCAATAGCTTTCTCTACCGCCTCCTGCGCACCACTGAAGTGCTTCTTTTCAAGACCTTTGATGACTTTCTCGGTCTCTTCAGTAATTACTTTTAGTGTAAGCATGATTATATTATTTTTTTATCCTTTCTTTACTCAAAATATAATATTTGTGCAAAATTACAAAAAATAAGCGGTATGACTAATCTTTTTGAAAAAAATAAGGAACACTTCTTACATAGAACAAAAAAAAGACGTGGAGCCTTTATGGTTCAAACCAATAAAGACTCCACGTCCTGCTATTTATATTCTGAGCGAGTCAGGACAGATGTTTTTATTTTACAAGATATTTCTTGCCGTTCATGATGTAGATACCCTTTGCAAGTCCGTTGAGGGCATTGCCTACGTTTGCGTTTGCACGAACAAGGCGACCATCGATTGAATAAACATTAGCGAAGGTTGCATTATTGCCTTCCACTTTCTCAATCACGTCAGGGAGGTCATTTGATGTGTAGATGTCAATATAGAACACGTGCATACCTGCTGCAAGATTCACAGAGTAAGGACCGTCAGGATTTCCGTTCATTTCGCAAGAACTCCATGTTCTGGTAGTGTAGTTTGAACCACCGCTACCGAGTCCCATTACTACAAATTCGCCGTATGCTGTATTTTCCACGCTGATTGTTGATTTTGACATGAAGTAAACACCAAGTTCTGTGTTTGTGTACATAATGATACAGCTATTGTTTGCTGCATTTGGCGGACAGCTGATAGTCAAGCCGTTGAATATGCCGGTCTTCTCTTCGTCGTAATAAGCATTGGTCGTTTTCTCGCCAGTCTCTTCGTTTACAAGTGTGTCAACGATTACGTGAAGTGTGGTACGAGAATAAGTTGCATTAAGCGCGTCCCAACCATAATATTTGTATGCAGTCTCCATGTTGTCCGGCTCGTCAATTTCGCCATTGTCTATTTTCTCTGCATCATATTTTACAGTGTCTATTACTTCGCCGTTCTCATCGTAGGTCAGTGTGTAATAGTAGTCAACTACCTTGCCTTCGAGTTTCTTTATCATATCTTCAGACAAGTTCTGGAAATCCCAGTCATGCTGTCCTTCTGCTGCGAGTTCTGCATTCTTACGTGCATAAGATCTGCCCTGCTCTGCCACTTCATTCATGACAAGCACACCATCTGAATAACCTTCTGCACTTACTGTTACCACTACACCGTCTGTCAGACTGATGATGTCGCCTATAACCATTTCGCCGGCTTCACCTGTGTTTGCTTCGTATGTGAAACTGTAGTCTTCTTCACAAAGCGTGTTGTTTGTCCAGCTGAGTTGATAGTTACGTGCTGTCTTGTCCATTCCCACCAATGTGAGTACTGGAGTGTTAAGTACAATTTCGCCTACAGAATAAGTGAGGGAAGAAACTCCGGACATCACACCTTCGTCTGTAATACTTGCTACTTTTACAGTAACAAGACCGTCACCGTCATAGTCGTCACCGTCTGAAATTTCGATTTCGTTTTCATATATCCAGTCACCCCATTCTCCTGTTTCATCCTGAACAGGTTCCTGAACGTATGTAATGTCGATATGGTCAACCATTGGTTCACCAGTTGTTTCGTCTATTACGATTTCTCCAGTCTCTTCATTTATAACCCATGTAGTGTCTCTGCTAAGCACGACTTCTGTGTCACGCATGTTGATAGGGCTGCTTCCATCAATCGAATAGTAAGTTTTCACCGGTGTTCCGAAAGATGAAGAATATGATTTCACATCAATCTTACGGTAAGCGTGTTCTACCTTTGTCAACTTTTGAATAGGTGTTTCAACATATTCAGCCATGTTCTTATTTATTAAGATAGCGTATGCTGCAATCCAATTGGTACGTTCCAAAGACAGGTCGAGTCGTCCGTCGCTTTCTATACGGTAATATCTGAGTCCGTCATTAATTCCGTCTGCTTCTCCGTCCCCATCATTGTCTAATGCTTCCTGAACGGCATGGATAGAGTCTGTTAAATTATAGATATTGTCTTCGTATGTTACGATAGTCTGACTCCATGGCTTGTTCGCATCGTTTGAACCACCCTGTAAAACAACAATCATTCCGGCTTTTAGGTCGCCAATAGAGAATATACGTCCTCCCTTAGATCCATTGAAAATTCCACATGCTTTACCCGGTTCGCTTGTAAGAGTACGCGGATATTGACCGCCGGTATCTTGAAGATAAAGATTGTTCAATCCTTCTGTAGTAACTTGAAAAACATCCGTAAGTTTATGATCCCAATTGTTGATTTGGAAACTTGCTTTCGTGTCGCTGTACTTCCATTCAGGAAGTTCTTCACCGTTGTATGTCCATGCAACGAAGTCATACAACTTAATGAGCCTGTAGTCCTCAAGATGAGCCACAGCTTCTTCTGATACTGTTACAGTTGTATTTGCTGCGTTTGAAGCCAAAGAGCCTCCAAGCAATACAGCTGTAATTAAAGAGTAAATTTTTCTCATAAATAAATTTTTATTAAGTTAGTGTATAATAATGATTGACTTACATCTTATAAGTATTTAGTTGATGTTAGCTCTATATTCCTTATTACAAAATTACAAAGCCTTAGTGTATTCCATCAGAATACTTTCTTTGTATAGACAGAGGTCTATGTAAATGTGGTAAGAAATAATTTCATAATACGTAATTTAGAGTTTTGTTACAAATTGCAGCAAAGATACACATTTTTTTATTATGAATAATAAATGTCCAAATAAAAAACAGCTTTTAACATTTAGGCAGGAGGCTCGGAAAAAATGATATGGAACTGTCTGCTTTTGCATGAATAAGTGCTTCTTTGGAGAAGAGACGTTGTGAACTTGTCTTTTCTTTGTTGTAAACTTATCTTGTCCATGTCATAAAAGTAAAAAGAGTGCGCAGAATTCTCAAATCCACACTGTGGATTATAAAAACCGCACTGTGGATTATAAAAACCGCACTGTGGATTTTGTAAACCGCAGTGTGGATTTGAAAAAATAGTGCAATAGATTTGATTAATTGCAGGAGTTTTATTATATTTGTAGAACGGTGGGGCTGCTTTTGCGGAACTGATGGCGGAAAGCGGGAGTAGGCATAAGCGGATCATTGGGATAGAAACGGATTTGTATAACCTAAAACGACAGGCAATATGGCAAAGTATGTAATGAGAGAAATGAACGATGTTCGCGGAAATGGCGAAACAGTGATGTATCCAAAAATTGAGCGTTTCAGGCAAGTGGCATGGGATGATTTCGTAGAGGACATCAGTAGGGGAGGCTCGAATATCAACCGTGGCACGGTGGAGAACGTGATGATGAGGGTGGTCGATAAACTGGCGGAATATATCGGACGAGGATGTACGGTCAAGATTGACGGCTTGGGCACATTCAGTGCATCGCTCGGCATAAAGGACGAAAAGGAAAGGGAGACAACGGACGAGGGAGAGCCGAAGAGGAATGCTCAAAGCGTAGAAGTGAAAAACATCAAGTTCAAGGTGGACAAAAAGCTGGTGGAAAACACAAGACTCTTGTGCAAGCTTGAGCGTAACGGTGTGAGAAAAATGAGGAAGATGGAGACAACGAAGGAGGAACGTCTGGAGCTGGCAAAGGATTTTCTTAGAAAAAATACTTTCATGAGGGTGGACGATTATGTGTCGTTGACCGGGCTTTCGCGTACATGGGCCACTTGCGAGTTGCAAGAGTTCAGGAGAGATGAAAATAGCGGAATAGGCTTTGTCGGACGAGGTTCGCACAAGCTGTATGTTCTTAGTTTTTAAATTTTAGTGGTTGTATTCGGCAGACTCCTCCGTCGCTACGCGCCACCTCCTCTAACACTAGAGGAGGGCCTATATACCTCTCCCTGAAAAGACTATGATGTGGGTGTATAGCACTGACAACCAACATGGTAACTTGGCTCCTCCCCTAAGTGTTAGGGGAGGTGGCGCGTAGCGACGGAGGAGTCTGTCGAATACAACCGTTAAAAAAATGAGGAGTCTGCCGAATACATCTACATAATTAAAAAATTATTTTAAAACAGTTTCTTAATGAATAGCTCCCTTTTTGCACCCCCGAGAAATGTGTAAATATTATATATATAAGAGAGGAATATGTCAGAACGTAAGATAGAAAAGTTATTCAATAAAGGATGTGTGGATTATGGGCTGCTGGAAGATGGAGACAAGATTCTGGTGGCTTTGTCCGGAGGCAAAGACTCGCTTATGCTCCTGCGTCTGCTTGCTTTAAGGAGCAGGATATTCAAGCCGCGTTTTGAGGTGGAAGCGGCTCATGTGATAATGGACAATATTCCATACGTGACGGATATGGATTATCTGAACGGGTTCTGTAGTGAATACGGGATAAGGTTGCATGTCATCCATTCTTCGTTTGATGAGACGACCGATGGCAGACGTACCAAATGTTTTTTGTGCTCGTGGAACAGGCGGAAGGTGTTGTTCGAGTTTGCGGAGAAGAACGGGTTCAACAAGATGGCTCTCGGACACCATCAGGATGATATTATCACCACCTTGCTGATGAATATGACATTTGAAGGCTCTACCGGTACTATGCCGCCGAAGCTCCGGCTGAAGAATTATGGGCTGACCATCATACGTCCGTTGTGTCTCGTGCATGAGGACGATATCGGGGCGGCTGCGGAGAAGATGGGTTTCAGGAAGCAGGAAAGGACTTGTCCGTATGAAGATGTGACAAAACGGAAAGCCATGAATGATTTGTTTCGTCAGATGGAGAAGATTAATCCGGAGGCAAGATACAGCTTGTGGAATGCTATGATGAATATACAGGCTGACAGGCTGCCGGTGAAAATAAAATAATGGAAATTGTTTTCCGATTATCCCCATAATAATTGCCGAATTACATAATCGGTCTTATCTTTGCCGAGCAATGTAAAAAAGATAATTCATGAATACGATTTTTCCAAGACTGATAGGACAGGAACTGAAGATACAGGAGCGTAGGGTGGAGAACACACTCACGCTGCTTGAAGAAGGTTGTACGATTCCGTTCATCAGCAGATACAGAAAAGAAATGACCGGTGCGCTCGATGAAGTGCAGGTGGCGGCAATCAGTGACAAGTTTAATAAACTGAAAGAAATAGAGAAACGGAAGCAGACAATATTGTCTTCCATCACAGAGCAGGGAAAGCTGACCGATGAGCTGTGCAGGCGCATCGAATCGTCGTGGGACTCTACGGAGCTTGAGGACATCTACATGCCGTATAAACCCAAGAGACATACTCGTGCGGAGGTTGCCAGACAAAGAGGGCTTGAACCGCTTGCCCAATACTTGATGTTGCAGACTGACGGGAATGTGGAGAAGAAAGCAGCCATGTATGTCTGCAAAGAGAAAGATGTGCCGGACACGGCCGGAGCGTTGAAAGGGGCGATGGATATTATTGCCGAGACGGTCAGCGAGGATGAACATGCAAGAAATGTGGTCCGCAACAACTTCCGTCAAGGTGCGGTGATTTCATCAAAAGTGGTGAAAGGAAAGGAGGCTGAGGGGCAGAAATTCCGCGACTATTTCGATTTCTCAGAGAAACTCAGCCGTTGCGCCTCCCATCGTCTGCTTGCCATGCGGCGAGGTGAGGCGGAAGGTGTGCTCCGGATTAGCATAAGCGGGGACGACGAGATATGTATGGAACGGCTGAACAGACAGTTTGTCCGGAACCGGTCGGAGTCGGCGGGATATGTCGCCGATGCAGTGGCGGACTCGTTCAAGCGTCTTCTGAAGCCTTCCATCGAAACAGAATTTGCCAATTCGTCTAAAGAAATTGCAGATAAGGAGGCGATACGCATATTCGTCCGCAACCTTGAACAGTTGCTGATGTCGCCGCCCCTCGGGCAGAAACGTGTGCTTGCCATTGACCCCGGATTCAGAACGGGGTGTAAGGTGGTCTGCCTTGATGCGGAAGGTAATCTTCTGCACAACGAGGCCATCTATCCACATCCTCCCAAGCATGAACGGACGGCTGCCGGAAACAAACTGTGGACACTTGTCAAGCAATATAAGACGGAAGCCATTTCGATAGGGAATGGTACGGCAAGTCGTGAAACGGAAGATTTTGTGCGCGGACTCGGACTGCCTCAGAACATTCAGATATATGTGGTCAGTGAAGACGGAGCTTCCATCTATTCGGCTTCTAAAGTGGCTCGTGAGGAATTTCCCGACTATGATGTGACTGTGCGCGGAGCTGTTTCGATAGGTCGCCGTCTTATGGATCCTTTGGCGGAACTGGTAAAGATTGACCCGAACTCAATTGGGGTGGGGCAATATCAAAAGGATGTGAACCAGACAGAACTGAAGCAGGCACTGGATCGGACTGTGGTCAACTGTGTGAATAAGGTGGGGGTCAATGTAAATACGGCAAGCAAGCATCTGCTCATGTATGTGTCCGGTTTAGGTCCTGCCATAGCTCAGAACATAGTGAACTATCGTGCAGAGAACGGAGCTTTCAAGTCTCGTCGGGAATTGCTCAAAGTGCCAAAGCTCGGTCCGAAGGCTTTTGAGCAGTCGGCAGGATTCTTGCGTATTGAAGGCGGTATAGAACCTCTTGACAATTCGGCTGTTCATCCGGAAAGCTATCACATCGTGGCGCAGATGGCGCATGATTTGCATTGCAGTGTGGAGGAACTCATGGCGGAGAAAAGTATCCGCCAACGTATAGACATACATCGTTATGTCAGTGACCATGTGGGTCTGCCTACACTTGAAGACATCATGAAAGAGCTTGAGAAGCCTTCTCGTGATCCGCGACAGCAGTTGACCGCCTTTTCTTTCGATGCAAATGTGAAGGAACTGAAAGACGTAAAGGAAGGGATGGTGCTGCCGGGTATTGTTACCAACATCACCAATTTCGGATGTTTTGTTGATGTCGGGGTGCACACAAAGGGGCTTGTACATATCTCGGAACTTGCAGACAGGTTTGTGAAAGACCCGACAGAGGTGGTGCAGTTGCATCAGCACGTAAAAGTGCGCGTTATAAGTATAGATTTGGAGCGCGGTCGTCTTGCTCTGTCTATGAAGAATGTATAGTTTTTGTGCAGCGTGTGGGGCGGATGAGCCCCCGAGGCATTATCGGCAATTAAGCGAGGTTCCCGGTTATTGCGAATGCAATTCTCCATCCGCCTCTTCCTCCGTAGGCTACATATTTTTTTAACAGATAGCCGAGAGTGTTCCTTAAAAGCGAGGGAGCAGGAAGTATTTCCGAAGCTAAAGTTTCAATGCGACCTGCTGCCTCCACATCTTTTTCTGCCAGAAGACTGCCGGCAAGTATTTTCATGCGATAGAAGAGGGCGATAGAAGCTTGCTTTTTGTTGGAATCTGCATCGGGAAGGTGGTTGATAGTCTTTGCTGCTGCTTTTAATGCTTTCTCTATGTAGTGGATTCTTTCAGAAAAACTGTTTCCTGTGATGCTGTCCGGGTGTATGATGATGCGGTGGAAAGGAGTACGGGTGTACCATGTAGATTTTGGGTATGCAAGCTGTGTCCGAATACCGAGTTCCCAATCGTCCCAAGTCAGAAGATTGGTATCCCATCCGCCGATACCTCTTAGGAAATCTGTCCTGAAAATCATGGATTGTGTGTTCAGCATTCCACTCAGAATCTGCATCGCCGGATTGCTTGTCTGTTTGAAAGGTCTTATCTGTATTTTCCCTCCTATGCTTTGGGTGGTCGTCAGCATGATGACATTATATTTGTTTTTGTCCCTGCACAACATTTCCGTTTCTTGAAAGAAAGAGGAAGAAAATTCGTCGTCAGAGTCAAAGAAATAGATGTATTCCGTTTTGCAAAGTTCCAGTCCCTTGTTGCGTGCAAAGGAAGCACCTTGTCTGCATTCCTGTGCTACGATAATATTATCATCCGGATGTTTTTCCTTGAATTGTCGGATATATTCATGAGAACCGTCTGTAGAGCCATTGTCAACCAGAGTGATTACCGGCATAAACGACGGACATTGATGTGAGGCTGTCAATATGCTTTGTAATGTGTTGGGAAGGAAGCCTATTCGGTTATATATAGGAATTACGACTGTGATGTCGCTGCTTATTTTTTCCATACAAAATTCTTACAATAAATAATGCCGTCAATCATGTTCTTCATCAGAGGAAACGGATTGACACCTTTATGCAATAAATAGAATGCGCTTTCTTTCAGACAGAGATAGGTTGCTTTTGCTATACCATAGCAGTAACAGAATGTGGCTCCTTTGGAACGCTGTACCCGTATGTCCGTAAGAAAATGTTCGCCAGTGGTATTGAGTGGAGTTTCTGCTATGATATAAGGAAAATATTCCACCGCCAGCCTTGCGTCTTCTGCATCTTTCAGGAATACAGACTCTTCGCCAGAGATAAGATAGTTTGCCCCGAGTCCATAATGCTCATTGAACTGGATGCCTGCTTTTTGTATCTTTTTTCTGCGGAATGTGATTTCCATAGAAGTTGGGTAGTAGTCGTGCCGTTCTGCTTCTGCATAACTCATACGTTCTTTGGGATATTTCTTATGGAATATTCCTTCGCTTGATATTGCTTGAAAGAGTGCGATGTCTGTATGTGGGTTGGAGGCATAGATTTGCAGGATAGTGTCAATATATGAGGGTTTGTAGCGTACATCATCGTCAGTAATGATACAAATGTCTGCATCCGATTTTGACAGAGCATAATTGCGGTTTCGGGAAAGTCCGCGCCCTTCCAGCGTATATAGAGTGACGTCTTTCCTTGTTTTTAATAAGTCGGGAATATCCTTTAGATATTTTGTGTCCGTGTATTGCATGGACACAATGTACCTTATGTTTTCGCGTTCTTCTATCATTACAGATGCTGCATCCTTAATCCTTTCATTGAGTGTGCAGATAAGAATGTCCACCGTTGTATGATTCTTGTCCATATTTGTCTTGTTTATTTGCTTGTCCAAAAGTCAAGATATTGCTGGGCTACTTTTATGTGGTCGTGATGACGATGTATGTATTCTATACTTTGCTTGGACAGTTCCGGAATACTCTCGGAGTGGAGTACCAATTGCTCCAGTTTGTTATACACGTCTTCTTCATTTGGAAGCACATTAATAATGGGGCGCAGCTCCTTTTCTCCGAGTATTTCATAATTTTCTTCTTCTCCGCCACCTACGAGCACGATTCCTTTCGCCATTGCCAGCAAGGCATTCATGGCGGGTGTGTAGGAGTATAGTTGGTCGAGCAGCACATCGCTGCTGTTCATCAGGTTCTGATATGTTTCGAATGGTACGGACTCAACTTTAATAATCTCGCATCTATCTGGATATTTTGTAGCGACTTTTTCGAGCGCACGGAGCATGATGTCCGTGCCTTTATATTCGGAACGTCCTTTCTGTATGCCTACAAAGAAACGGACTCCTTTGTGCCCGTCGTGTTTGATAGGTGTGATGTGCTCCATATTGATGGGGAAAGGTATGAAGCGTGTCTTGTCCGGGAAATAGGGACGGTAGCAGCAATCGTATTCATAAAGTCCGGATATTATACCGTCGCAGTCTTTTGCGATGATTTTGTTTATTTCGGTCTTTTCTCCTTCAAGCCAGTCTTCGATAAACGGCTTGTTGAACGGTTCGTCTGTACGCTGCCTGTTTCCTATGTTGAAATCGGAGTAACGGAATGTTTTGCAGTCAAGACAGGTCTTGACCCAATAGTGATCCATGCCGAATGCGCCGAGAAATACTTTCTTGTTGTTCCTCCGTATGTATTTATAGAAGGGGAGTATTTTATTTGCCCTCAAATCCAGAAAAACAGGATTGATAAGCTGCACGACATCATATCCTCTCATATTTGGAAGAGTACGTATGATGTCCGATATGTAGCGTATGGTGTCTAATTTGCAGAGTGAGCGTCGGCGCAAATCTATATCGCGTCGATAGTTTTTCCAACTGTCACCGTCTGAGATGACACATACCTGATGTCCGAGTTTGCGTAATCCTTCTGATAATGTCCAGTGGACATTACTGTAATCACCAAGCAGTAATATTTTCATATTTTGAATAGCTGTAGCTGAAAATGCAGGTTATCGCATCTTGTAATAGAAGTTAAGATGCGATAACCCGATAAGGAATATTTTTATTTTTTTGTCAGTTTCATTGCGAATCCTCCTCCGGATGCCAGATGTATGGAAATATGGGATTCGTTATCTACTGTTTGTCTCACCACTTTGTAATCTGTCGCTGCTTTGTCTGCATTAATTCCGTCACAGAATATGACAGCTTCATATTTTGTGTTCTCTGGAAGAAAATCCAGATGCAGTTCGATGTCGCGTGCTTCCCAGTTTGTCTGTCCTCCTACATACCATGTATCTTTTGATTTTCGTGCAGTTACAATATATTCTCCCATTTTTCCAAGCGGAATGGTTGTCTGCTCAAAGACTGTAGGTATTGAAGATATGAAGTCTGTACATTCTTTTTCCTTCTCATAAATGGTCGGGTTGTCCGCAAGCATGGTCAGCGGAGAGTCGTGGATGATATACATGGCAAGCTGGTGGCAACGTGTACCCATTGTCATCGGATTGTAATAGACCGGTTGGAAATCTTTTCTTGAAGCATTCCGCATTCCGCCGGGTGTAAAATCCACAAATCCGGTCTGCATACGTATGAATGGGAATGTCACATCATAAAGAGGCATATCTTTCTCGTCTGCCTTGCTCCATTTTGCTTCTTCCATACCAAATACACCTTCAAAATTGATGATGTTCGGATATGTACGATTGATTCCTGTAGGTTTGTATATGCCGTGGAGGTCAAGCACCAACTTATGCTTTGCACATGCTTCCGCTATTCTGTAAACCATCTCTACACCTTGCTGGTCATCGCGGTCAAGAAAATCGACTTTGAATCCCTTTATTCCCATGGCTGCATATTTGCTACATGCTGCTTCCAAGTCTTTGTCGAGGACATTGAATACTGTCCATAGGATGATTCCTATATGCCTGTCCCGGGCATACGCAACAAGTTCAGGCAAGTTTATTTCTGGTATTGTGACAAGCATATTCCCGCTTTTGGGTTCATACCATCCTTCGTCGAGTATGATATATTCCAGACCGTTTTTAGATGCGAAATCTATATAGTGCTTGTATGTGTCCATGTTGATACCGGCTTTGAAGTCAACCCCACTGAGTCCCCAGTCGTTCCACCAGTCCCATGCCACCATACCGGGTTTGATCCATTCCGTGTCTCCTATCCTGTTGGGCGAAGCAAGAGAATAGACGAGATTGTTCACCGGCATTTCTCTGTCGTCATGACTGACGGCGATGATTCTCCAAGGGAAGCTACGGTTTCCCTTACATTTTGCAATATAATTCTCTGTCGAGGTGACATATTCTTGCTGTCTCCAAGGATAAAAGTCGGTGCTCTTCGGATATTTTGCAAATTCACCGGTAAGCGAGGTGCCATTTGCCTTCAGAAACATTCCCGGATAGGATTCGAGATCGCTTTCCATGATTGTCAGTTTGGCTG
>X363_Desmarests_Spiny_Pocket_Mouse__coassemble_426_pt1 | contig 27470 bp, 20 predicted proteins | sample X363_Desmarests_Spiny_Pocket_Mouse__metabat2_low_PE_006 | metagenome-assembled genome bin X363_Desmarests_Spiny_Pocket_Mouse
CAGACATACTGGGTGTTGCCTTGTAGCGCACCGTTGACAATCAGTCGGCTGGCACCCGACGAAGCGTCTGTTCCGTCTGTCTCCGGAACGGAGAAATAGGCAACGAGCACTTTCCCTTTGTGGTTTGCTACATTTGTGGCTACTGTTTGCGGTGCTTCGGTCGTTTCTTTGCCGTTGGTTGTGTTTGTGGCAAGAATTCCTGCTGCCATAGCACTGATTGCTACAGCTGTAAAACTTACTGTAAAAATACTTTTTTTCATATCTTCATTGTGGTTTTGTTTCCTGTCCTGCTTATTTTCCTTAATATGGTGCAAGTGCAAAATATAGGCTGACACCATGATTGATTCGGTGCTATGACCTCATATTAAAATATGTGGCAAAATTATCCTATTCCTCAAAATTCTGCTTTACCTAAATTACGGACAGATTTATCCTTTTTACAGATTGTGGATATGTTATGATTGTAATTGGAAATGAGTCAATAGAGAAGGTTGTTTTGCATGTGCGTAAAATATTTCCGAAAGTTTGCGTTCAATTAAAACTCTATATCTTTTTTTGCTGACAACAATAAATTAGGCAAAAAATAACGGATTTTGCCTAATTATATTAGTTGTTCAAAAGAAAATATATACCTTTGCAACAACATACTTACCCCGCTTCCCATAAGAACAGCGCGCTCAGGGTAAGTTTTTCTTTTTTATAGACATGGCATCGCAATATTACAATCAGCCGCAAATTACTGTTGAGGAACAAATCAACTTATTGAAGTCTGAGGGCTTATCGTTTGAAAACGAGAGTCGGGCAAGGCATTTGTTGTACAACATAAGCATGTTTCGCCTGAAAAGTTACTTGAAACCTTTGAGACAGAATAACAATCGACAGTTTAAGTCTGGAGCAACTTTTGAGCAGGCTTATACACTTTATAAATTTGACTCAGAACTTCGTAAGATGGTTTGTTCGGAGTTGGAAAAAATAGAAGTGTCTATCCGAACGCAATTATCGCTTATCATGGCAGATGCCGCTGGTGTATTCTGGTTTGCTGATACTTCAAATTTTCGTGATGTTAATCGCCATGTTTCTTTATTACGTAGTCTTCAAGAAGAACTGCATCGAAGTGATGATGAGGCTATTATTCAGTTCCGTCAGAACTATGTCAATCCTTTTCCTCCTACATGGATGACATTTGAAGTAAGTGCTTTTGGAACACTATCTATGATGTATCGTTGGCTAAAAGCTGGACATGCGCGCCGCCAAGTGGCAAATTTCTATGCTTTGTCTGACACTGTTATGGAATCATGGTTTCATTCTATTGTTTATGTAAGAAACATTTGTGCCCATCATAGTCGTTTATGGAACAGGCGACTTAGTATTAATGCTCTTGTGCCACGGCGCACTAATCTGCCTTTTGTTGTTCCAAATGACACAAAGAGAGTATATTATGTGTTGTCCATAATTCTGTATTTTTTACAGACTGTGAATCCTAACAATACCTTTGCTATAAGGTTTAAGGCTTTGCTTTCAAAATATCCAAGCGTTGATGTAGTTGCGATGGGATTTCCTAATGATTGGCAGTCGCAATTGCTGTGGAGTTGACCTTTGTATCAATAAACATGGGTTGTAAATAATGTATGGATATTGTTTTAAGGATGTAATATCTGTATATTGCAATTCAAGAATATGACAATAATTAAAAAAACACGACGATGATGTTTGCGAATTTCAAGGGCTATATGTTGGCTGCCGTTGCTGCGGCTGCTTACGGTACAAATCCTGCGTTTGCCGTGCCGCTGTATGAGCATGGCATGAATCCCAATTCCGTTTTGTTTTTCAGATATCTGCTTGGTGTTCCGATTCTTGCGGCAATCATGTTTGCAAGAGGAGTACCGTTTGGTCTTAGGAAGAACCAGATAGCTCCGACCGCTCTTCTTGGCATACTTATGTCGCTTTCTTCGTTGGCTTTGTTCGAGAGCTATAAATACATGAACTCGGGAATAGCATCTACATTGCTGTTCGTCTATCCGATAATGGTGGCGGTCATGATGATATTCTTGTTTCATGAGAAATTCAAGATAACCGTAGCCTTGTGTCTGGTCATTATGAGTGCGGGGCTTGCTTTGCTTATGAACCGACTGGAAGGTCAGCCGCTCAGCATGTACGGATGTCTGCTTGTAATGGCTTCTGCTTTGACATACGCTTTCTATATTATTTTTGTCAATGTGTCGAAAGTGATAAAGTCAATACCGACCACAAAACTGCTTTTTTATGTGTTGTGTTGGGGATGTGTGGTCTATGTGGCACTGATTCCCCTTGGCTGCGAACTGGTGCTGCCTGCCGAACATGCAGACTGGTTTAATCTTGTAGCATTGGCTGTGATACCTACGGTGTTGTCGTTAGCATGTACAACCAAGGCAATTCAGATTGTCGGTTCGACACCGACCGCCATATTGGGAGCATTGGAACCGGTGTCGGCTGTAATATTAAGCGTCACAGTCTTGGGGCAGACTGTGACGCTTAGAGAAATAATCGGCGGAATACTGATAGTGACAGCCACCACTATTGTAATCGGAGATAAGTCGATAGAGAAGGCTGTCCTGCATGTGCGCAAAATGTTTCCTAAAGTTCGCTTGAAGTAGTGCCGCCGGAGTGTTATCGGTTATTTCGTAATTATCTGATTGAAATAAGGATAAGGAATTTCGATGTTCTCTTTGTCGAAACGCTCCTTGATGGCTTTGAAAGAGTCGCATTTCAGAATAAAGGCATGGCTGTTACTGCCTGCCCATGCGTATGCGCGTAAAGTGATGGAAGAGTCGCCCAGAGTGATGACACGTATGATTACCTTGGGCACTCCCGACTCTATTTCAGCCTGTGTGCGGCGGTCTATCAGCAAAGGATGTTTTTCTATCTCGTTCCGCATGACATCGATACATCGGTCGAGATTTTCATTATATCCAACTCCCACCTCAATGAAAGAGCAGGTAGCCGTGTCGCCGAGAGTGCTGTTGAATATGGCACTACTGTTGATTTTTGAGTTCGGGACAATGACAAGGCGGTTGTCAGAACATCTGATGACAGTATGGCGCAGTGTAATTTCGGTCACAGTGCCGACAATTTGTGAGTCAAGCTCTATGAAGTCGCCAATGCGGAACGGTTTGCCCACAATGATGAATATGCCTCCGACAAAGTTTGACAGTGCTTCCTGCGAGGCGAGACCTACCGCCATAGCAAGTATTCCGGCACTGGCAAGGATGGATGTCCCTATTTTTTCGAGAGCGGGAATGAGTGAAAGTATGGAAGCCACACCGAGAATATACACGATGGTTGTGACCACTCGCATGAGGAATTTGCCGCTGGTTTCGTCTAAAGCTCTTTTGGCTTTTCGGCTTTGCCACCTCTTGTACATGAAATTTGCAAGCCAAAGGATAAACTTGATAAAAATCAGGATGGCCACTGCTTTTATGCAGAAGATGATGGGGTCTTTGAGTGAGACACCCAGAATCTGGTAGTCGGACAATTCGTTCCAGTTGTCCAGTTTTTCTAAAATGTGCATGTTTTTTGTTCCTTTATATGTAATACATTTTTTATAATATGCTTTACGAGCATTATTTTCGTTACCTTTGCAAAGGTAACAAATAAAAGTTGGGTTTGTTTTATTTTTAATATTAAGGTATGGATTATAGGGCAATAATAGACAAATATTATCCGGAAGACAATGAATTGAGGCATATTCTGATGGTTCACAGCCGTTCTGTGGCAGACAAGGCATTGAGTATTGTCGATGCACATCCAGAACTTTGTGCCGACAAGGAGTTTGTGGAGGAAGCGGCAATGTTGCACGATATTGGTATCTTTGAGTGTGATGCTTCCGGAATATACTGTTTTGGTTCTAAACCTTATATCTGTCATGGTACAATCGGTTCTGAACTTATGTGTGCGGAAGGTTTTCCGCGCCATGCTTTGGTGTGTGAACGTCACACGGGGGCGGGTTTGTCGCTGGCTGACATAGAGCGGCAGAACTTGCCTGTTCCGCATCGCGATTTGCTTCCGGTGACCATTGAAGAACAGATTGTATGTTTTGCGGACAAGTTTTTCTCAAAGACAAAACTGGATAAAGAAAAGAGTGTGGAACAAGCATTCTTGAGTGTGGCGAAGTTTGGTGAAGAAGGGGCCGAAAGGTTTAGAACGTGGTGTGGGATGTTTTTGTAAATATATTTAACAGACTTTTCATGTGATATGCACTTGCATATCGCATAAGTAGTCTGTGAATACATCCACTAAAAAACGGCAAAAAACATGCTAAAATACCAATTTTCAGTTTGACAAAATGATATTTTCGTCCAAAATGAAAATTTAACACTTGAAGCGATTTTTTGTCGATGGCAAAGAGACATGATTTTTGGTATAAAGATAATTATTTGATAATCAAGCAGATACGAAATTTATAAAAACGCTCAAAAAAATGCACCGGACGCAATTTTTCGAGATTTTTCTATGTTTTGATAATTGTTTGATTATTAATGTTTTATGATAAAACCTGCCGTTTTTATCCTCAAACACCATTTCAAATGTCCCTCCTTTTTGGTTTGGGTTCAGAAAGTTTTCTAAAACATTAATTTATACACATCTTAACATTTCTGCTGAAGCAAACAGCCTTTTTCTCCACTTCCCGGTGTTTTTTTTATTTTCAGCGCACTGTCGTCAAATTTTCAGCGCACAGTGAGAGAATTTCTACTGCGCTGCAAATAAAATTGCAGTGCGCTGTGAAGAAAAAAACAGTGCGCTGAAAATTTGAAAACTTAGTAGTCTTTTTCCAAGAACTCTTCGCCGGAAGTAAATTAATGTAAAAGAACCGCTCTAAAACGAAACACTATTTCACAATTCTCAGAGGCTTCACAAAATGTCTGTAAAATCCTCATTCTTCGAGAAAAGTTCGCCGTGCTTCATTTTGGAGCGTTCCAGAGGACTTTGAATTTTAACATTTGACAAAATCAAAAAGAAAGTGTTATGCTATAAAATAAGTGATATTGAATTGCATTTGTGGAAATATACTATCATTTTGTCAAAAATGAATATCCCTCCAAAAAACGATGTCAAAAATTTTTTTATGGGAGCATTTACAGATATTTTTGTGGGTGTGTTCGGCGGACTTCTCATGTGTTTAAGTGGATGTGCTCACGAAGACCTAAAAAACATAGGATATACCGATTCAAAACACCTGCATAGACAGTCAATTCTTCTGTAATTATGCGGAATAAATTAAAAAACAGTCCTAAATAAAATCCAATCAGCTTCCAAGTATAAGGTTTATGCGACAAAAATCGGTTAAAAATGATTTATACAAATATTTTTTGACCGATAATGTGTACTTTTGCAAAATGTTTGTGAATTGACAGATTATTGAGTCGATGAGAAAGCATGCTGCTCGTGGTTGTTCGGATGAATGTCCGGCACTTTTGTCGGATATGCAGCGAAAGAGCGTTGACTTATCAGTTAGTCTCTTGTTTGCTTGTCTGCTATAAAATAAAAGGATATTTTGAAACATCGTTTATATATTTTTGTAATCATATTGGCTGCTGTTGTGACGATAGCCCAAAGTTCAGAAGTGCGCCCTTCAGGAATGAATGGCGGCAGGGGAAGTCGTATGTTTTCTCCTGACACCAATCATGCAGTACCGGTTTTGCCCTCTGTTCCTTCGGATAAGGCTGTAATCCGTGACACCATTTCTGGAAAAGCGGGAAATGCCGACTCTCTCTATCTGACTAATCTTGACTCACTGAAAAAGGCTTTTGACGAGGCGCATGGAGGCAATCCGGCAGCAGTGCAGTGGAACGACTCCATTGCACAAGTGGAGGACTCCATCAAGAAGACGAAAAAGAAAAGTCCGCTTGAAGCTCCTGTGATTTATGAGGCGAAAGACTCCGTGGTATTCTTCATGGGGTCGAAGAATGCTTATCTGTATGGTGACGGAAAGGTGGATTATCAGAATATCAATCTTACGGCTGAACAGATAACGATGAACATGGACAGCTCGATTGTACATGCGGTGGGAGTGCCCGACTCTTTGGGCAGACTTGTGGGAAAACCTGTGTTCAAACAGGGAAACGATGAGTATGAACAGGAGACCATGACTTATAACTTCTCCACTCGTAAGGCCTTCATTACCAATATATCGACTGAACAGGAGGATGGTTTTATTGTCAGTGAAGAAGCGAAGAAAGGAGACGGAGATGAAATCTTTATGCGTCATGGTCGCTACACTACGTGCGATGAGGAGCATCCGCATTATTATATTGCTCTCAGTCGCGCAAAAGTGCATACGGGAAAGAGTGTGTTCTCCGGGCCTGCATGGCTGGTGGTGGAAGATGTGCCTCTTCCGTTTGCCATTCCGTTTGCCTATTTCCCTTTTACCAGTTCCTATTCCTCGGGATTCATTATGCCGAGCTATGGCGACGAGTCGTCAAGAGGATTCTATCTGCGCGACGGAGGATATTATTTTGCGATTAATGACAATGTTGACCTCAGGCTGACAGGAGAAATTTTCACAAAAGGGTCATGGGGACTTTCTGCTCAAACCACATATAAAAGAAGGTACAAGTATTCCGGCAATTTCTATTTCAATTATCAGGTGACAAAGGAGGGAGAAAAGAATATGCCGGACTATAGTGTGGTGAAGAACTTCAAGCTTCAGTGGTCTCACCGGCAGGACCCTAAGATGAATCCGAACAGTTCTTTTTCAGCTTCTGTCAACTTTGCCACACAAAGCTATGAAAAGAACAATCTGTCAAGTCTTTATAATCCGACATCGTATTCACAGAGTACGCGAACATCAAGTGTGAGCTATTCACGTACATTCCCGAAGATAGGTCTTTCTATATCGAGCAGTTTCAATATTGCTCAAAACATGCGTGACTCTACGCTTTCGCTGACTATGCCGAACCTGAGCATAAGTCTGAGCCGTTTCTATCCGTTCAAGCGCAAACATGCTGCGGGTAAGGAGCGTTGGTATGAAAAGATTGCACTTACATATACGGGTGCTCTCAGCAACAGTATAACAACCAAAGAGGATAAATTGTTGCATTCGGATCTGATAAAAGATTGGCGCAACGGTATGAAACATTCCATTCCTGTTTCTGCTTCATTCAATGTGCTCAACTACATCAATGTGACCCCTTCGTTTAACTATACGGAAAGATGGTACACCAACCGGGTGGAGCAGACATGGGACGACCAGTCAAGACAGGTGGCGCGTGACACCATATACGGATTTAACCGTGTGTATGACTATAACCTGAGTCTTTCGGCGAATACAAAGATTTACGGATTTTATACTCCGTGGAGGAAACTTTTCGGAGACAAGATACAGACTATCCGTCACGTGATTACTCCTTCGGTGACATTTAGCTATGCGCCTGACTTTGGTGCAGACCGATATGGATACTGGAAGACATATACGCGGACGGATGAGAACGGCAATGTGTCGCTTGTGGAGTATTCACCTTATGCCTCTTCTCTGTACGGAGTGCCTTCGAAGGGAAAAACCGGTTCTGTCAGCTTTGACCTTTCCAATAATATTGAAATGAAGGTCAAGATGGCTGATGATTCTTTGAAGAAGATTAGTATCATTGACGAATTGGGGGCGAGCCTCTCTTATAATATGGCGGCGAAGACCCAGCCGTGGAGTAATCTTTCCACTCGCTTGCGACTGAAATACGGAAAGTTCACTTTCAATATGAATGCTGTATTCAATACGTATGCGTATGAATTTGACCAAAACGGAAATGTGATTGTGGGCAATCGTACAGAATGGTCATACGGACGTTTTGGACGTTTTCAGGGTATGAGCAAGAACATTTCTTATACTTTCAACAATCAGAGCTGGAAGAATCTGCGTGACAAGTTCCGCAAACTTCTGGGCAAGAAAGTGGATGACGAGGAGGAGAAAGAGAACGATGAGGAAGATGAAGAAAGCGCGGATTCTGATATGAAGGACAGCAAAACGAATAAGGACAACGGTACGGGACTTGACGAGGATGGTTACATGAGGTTTACGCTGCCTTGGTCGTTCTCCATATCATACGGTATAACGATGTCTGAAGACCGTAGTGCACAAATCAATGTAAAGTCGATGCGCTATCCTTATAAGTTTATTCAGAATCTGAACTTCTCTGGAAATGTGAAGTTGTCGAGCAACTGGAATGTCAATTTCTCGTCCGGTTATGATTTTACCAACCATGCCATTTCCATGACCACGGTGAATATTTCGCGTGATATGCACTGTTTTAACATGAGTTGTGGACTTGTTTTTGGTACTTTCACTTCATATCATATATCTTTGCGTGCGAATGCAAGTACGCTTACGGACGTTCTGAAATATGATAAGCGAAGCAGCTATTCCGGTTCCATACAATGGTATTGATAGTGAACTTTCAGGAATGTGCTGGCGGGGATGCTTTTTTATGTTTGTCTTGCAAGTCTGTTAGGCATGAGAGTATCTTGAATAATCTGAAAACTAAAAGACAATGAAACGACTGATGCGAAGAACTATAATATTCTTATTTATCTCTTTTGTTGTATTGATGACTGCGGAGGCGCGCAAGAAGAATGGAAAATACGACAAAAAGGAGCAGGGTGCTGATTTGGCATTGATTGAGCCGGATCCGATAGCACATAAGTCAAAGCCTGATTTTCATCCCAAAGGTCTGAAACAACCGACTCTTTATGTGGAGAGTGATGTCAGCCATATACATGGTCTCGACCTGAGTCATTATCAGGGCAGGGTGAATTGGGATATGGTGGCTACAGACCCCCATGCGGGATATATTTATCTGAAAGCGACAGAAGGCGAAAGACTTGTGGATGATACGTATCGTTACAACTTCTCGGAGGCAAAAAGAGTTGGTTTGAAGGTGGGCAGCTATCATTTTTTCCGTCCCGGTATTTCTGCGGTCAGGCAGTTCAATAATTTCATCAGTGTGGTGAATGTAAAGGAGCAGGACTTGTTGCCGATAGTGGATGTGGAGGTGACGGCAAGGGGAGTATCTATGGCTACTTTTTATAGCCGTCTTGAAGAATTTCTGAATCTGGTGACCCGAGAGTTCGGCAAGCGTCCGATTATTTACACGGGAAAGAATTTCTATAACAAGCATTTCTCAAACCGACGTTTTAAGGACTATAAGTTCATGATTGCTGCATATACCCTTGATGAGCCGGAGCTTGACAACAATGACGATTATATTATCTGGCAATATACGGGTAGCGGAAGTGCAAAAGGAATACGAGGACATGTGGATAAGAGCCGTTTCAGAGGGAAACATTCTATTTCCGAGATTCTTTTTTGAGTTGATGAGCAGAGTATATTGTAAAACTTGAGTTTATATGTGGATAAAATTAGTTCTTTTATTTCTCTTGCTATGCGGAATAAGTGCAAAGGCTGCTTCTGTTCCGGTTCAATATACGGCTTCCGACAGTCTGGCAGTGGAGCGTCTGCTGGAAACCGGACGGAAAGAACGGGGCGATGAGAACCGGATGATTTACTATGGGAAGAAGTTTCTCGATGTTCCATACGCGGCACACACCCTTGAAGTGGGGGATGAAGAAAAATTGGTGGTTAATTTAAGCCAGATGGACTGCACTACGTTTGTGGAATATGTAGCAGCATTGTCTATGTGTGACATGAAAGGGCAGGGGAGATTTCGGGATTTCTGTGATAATCTGACGCGCATCCGTTATCGGAATGGTGTCATTGACGGTTATGCTTCACGTCTGCATTATTTTACGTGGTGGGGAGAAGATAACGAGAAAATGAATATTGTGGAAGAAATTGTGCCGGACGAAGCTCCTTTCACGGCTGTTCAGACAGTGCAGATTGATTACATGTCTTCCCATCCGTCGCTTTATAAGCGTCTGAGGAGTGATGCCGGTCTGATTCCTTTCATAAAAGAATATGAGCGTGCAACGAATGGAAAGCAATACAGATACATCCCAAAATCCCGTCTTGGAGGCACTCGGGAACAGCTTGCCTCCGTTTGTTCGGGAGATATTGTTTCAATAATCACAAACAAAAGAGGACTGGATACGAGCCATGTAGGTATTGCCGTTTGGCAGGATGGTCACCTGCATTTGATGCATGCTTCAAGTTTGAAAAAGAAGGTGGTGCTTGATTCTGAAACTTTCTATAACTATTCCAAGAAGCAAGCGTCACAATTAGGAATAAGGGTTTACAGAATGAAATTAGATATGAGTAAAGAAGACAACTTAACCGGAACTTTTGTAGCCTCTGTGCTACTATCTGAAAACAAATGGGATATAAAGAAACTTGTAAACGATTGTATTACTGATTGGAATATAGAACTGTCGGGTAATAACGATGGCGGTTCATTGGTTGCCATGATGGGGGAGATTACACTTGTAGTAGCTCTTATGCCAACTCCTGTTCCGAATGAAGAGGCTGAATATTATGCGAGTGCAAATTATATGTGGAAAAACGCAGTAGAAGCAGCTAAAAGTCATAAGGCGCATATTTTGATTTCTGTGCTTGGAAAAGATGCCGATTTGTTAGAAGCAGGAAAGTTATTTACTAAAGTTGTCTCTTCTTGTCTGAAACAAGACCATGCCATTGGTGTTTATACGGATGGTGCTGTGTTCCAACCTCAATTTTATAGGGAAGTTGCTTCGTTCATGCAACAAGATAAAGATGCATTGCCTATATTAGACTGGGTGTGGTTTGGTGTGTGCCGCACTGACGAATATACAGGCATATATACTTACGGAATGAGAAAGTTCGGAAAAGAAGAAATGGAAGTATATGCAACTAATGCAAACTTGAATGATGTTCGCGATTTCCTGTTGGATATAGTTACGTATGTTTTAGACAGTGATGTGACTCTGAAAGATGGTGACACCATAGGCTTTTCTGAAGAACAAAAACTTAGAGTTACTCTTAGTGATGCAGTTGCATTAGGAGGCAAGAGTTTGAAACTCGAATATCCACAATGATGAAGTGACCTCGATAAAATCTGAAATAGAACAGCTTCTTTGATTAGCAAGATAAAAAAGAAAAGCGGTATATGCAATAATGAAAATTCCCTCATTTGCATACACCGCTTTTATAGAATGTTTTCAATTACGCTTGCGGATATATATTTCTGCTCAATACCTGAGAAATGTAGTATCCGCAAGAAAAAGAACAAAAGAAGTCCGAATGTTTACATACTCAGAAGGCTTGCCATCTGCAACTGCACTTCTTTCGCCTTTTCTGCAGCCACTTCGGCAAAACGTTCCGTCTTGTCGGCATAGATGATGGCTCTGCTTGAATTGACAATCAGTCCGCAATCCTTTGTCATGCCGTATTTGCACACTTCTTCAAGGCTTCCGCCCTGTGCACCCACACCCGGAACAAGCAGGAAATGCTCTGGCACAATTTTGCGTATGTCTTCGAACATACGTCCCTGTGTCGCACCGACAACATACATCATGTTGTCTTTGTTTCCCCATTCCTGACTCTTCCGCAGAACTTTCTCAAACAGACGTTCACCTTGTTGGTCTTCCGTTAATTGAAAATCATGGCTTCCTTTGTTGGAAGTAAGTGCAAGCAATATCACCCATTTTCCTTCGTACTGGAGGAAAGGAGTCACACTGTCTTCGCCCATGTATGGAGCCACAGTCAACGAGTCAACATTCATCTCTTCAAAAAATGTACGTGCGTACATTGTCGAAGTATTTCCTATATCACCACGCTTTGCATCTGCTATGACAAAATGATTCGGATAGTTTTCATGAAGATAATTGATTGTTTTCTCAAATGAAATCCATCCTTTAACACCGTTGCTCTCATAGAAAGCAAGATTAGGCTTGTATGCCACACAATAAGGTGCCGTAGCGTCTATGATAGCTTTGTTGAAAGCAAACATTGGGTCATCATCTGCAAGCAGATGTTCCGGTATCTTCTTGAGGTCAGTATCCAGTCCTACACAAAGAAAAGATTTCTTCTCACGAATTTGTTCAATAAGTTCTTGTCTGGTCATATTAATTTCATTTTTTTATTTTCCGCACAAAGATAGAGATTTTTAAGGATATCTGCATGATTATACAGCACACATCGTAGAATAATCTCTGCAAAAGCAGAATGTTCATTTCTTAAACAGCCAGCCGGAAAACTCAAGTTTCGTGTTCTTGTCGCCTTTATAAAGAGGTATATCATACCGCATCAGCATGAATACGCTGCCGGATGAACTGCAACGCATAAGCACAGGAGTCCGATAGGGTTGTTCAATCTGCTTAATTTGTTTTATATTCATATATATAGTATCATTTTCTCCACCGTTTTCGGTAGAAACCACAAATTTGACAATTCCATCATAGTCGCAAGCAAAAGGTTTCGTACTTTCATATTCCAGATTCAGCATACGGCTATACCCTTTAGGAATTTCTATTTCTGTCTTTTCTTCTATATAGGCAGAATAATTGGCATAGCTATAGCTAACAGAAGCATTGTCTGCGTGCTGCCAACTACTCCAGAAATAAATGTCTTTGTCTGCTATGTCCGCCACAGATTCACGTCCGAACCAGCTGACCATATACTCCAGCCGACTGCAAATCATTTCAGCCTTTTCCTCCGGTATCTTGTTCATGAACTCCCTGTATTCCTCCTTCGACAGCGGCAGGTTCTTCGCACCCAATGCAAGCAGTTCGTTTTTTATACTATGGAAAATCACTTTGTGAGTTATGCTGACATAATTGACCGGCAATGCCGAGGTAATGAGGAATATTGCGCTGAACGAAATTGTAATCCAGTTTATGCGCTTCGCTCTTGTGATGAAGAGTCCGATACAGACCATATAGAACCAAGCGTTGAGCGTAGCAAGGTACAAGCGGTTGATGCTTATTCCATAATCATGAAAACGTCTGACAATACCTATGGTCATCAGTACAAGCAGAGGCAGTATCACCATCGGCAGCCAGCGGGCAATAAACTCATCAAACCTTTTATGCTCTTTCTTCCTTGCCGGATACAATCCCAGTTCCACACCGATACATCCTGCCATTAGTGCCACCACGAGCCACGAAACCCATCCGTCGGGCAACTTCCAAAGATAGAGTATCCGGCACGCATATACATAAAGCACAAGCAGATAGCATCCTATCAGAGGTAGGAACAAATAGTGCATCACACCGTTCATGAATTTTGAAACGGCAGGTGTCCGGTCGTGTTTGGCTTCTCCATGAGGAATAAGCCCGAGAAACAACAACGAAGGAAGATATAAACAAAACAGCACGGAAAGGTTCGCATAGCAGTCTCCGTCAATATCCATACCGAAAAGATGAGAAAAAGAGGCTGTAAGCAAGCTTAGTCCGCCGAACATGATAAATCCGACTACATGCGACACGGCAAACTGCGACACCAGTCTCATTGCAAAGTTCCATGATGCCACATTGTCTTTTTCTTTCAGGAAAGAGAGAAAGAACATTGACAGCCACAGGGCAAGTATAGCAGCTGCATGGGAAATGCCCTGCTCCAGAAATGTCTGTGATTCCGGTAAAGAATATAAATAGACAGCATCAACTATCAAAATCAGATGCGCCACCACGTTGACTGCAATCACTCTGTATTTATTTGTCGTTTCTTCCTGCCACAAATGGAGAGTGAGAGACAACATATATCCTACCGAGAGATAATAAGAGAGCACAACGAAAAGACGTTCACTGAACAAGTCTTCCTCATTTATATTGATAAGCAGAAGGACAGTCAATGCTGTGATGTATGCCACAGCTACAGGAAACCTGTCAATACAATGCCGGAATATTTCCGTAATGATTCTCGGATAAGACTTAAGGTTCATACTCTTTTACTTTATAAAATGAATAAAAAAGAGACACAAGTCACCGTTCTAAACATGATTTTCATATTTTCCGGCACTCATGTCTCCATATACAACTCACAAATATATAATCTGAATCAGCATTCCTGCTACAAATCAGCCTCTTTCAAGCGTTCCGCGTTCTCGGCCACAATCAAATGGTCAATACAGTCCTGTATGTCACCGTCCATAAATGCAGCCAAGTTATAAATCGTATAGTTTATGCGGTGGTCTGTAATGCGCCCTTGCGGATAATTGTATGTCCGTATCTTTGCAGAACGGTCGCCTGTCGAAACCATCGTTTTGCGTCGGGAAGCAATGTCGTCAATGTATTTCTGGTGTTCACGGTCATAAATCCGAGTACGCAAACGCGCCAGTGCGCGTTCCTTGTTTTTCGGCTGGTCACGTGTTTCAGTACATTCAACCAGAATCTCTTCCATCTCTCCTGTGTTAGGATTCCGCCACATGTATCGGGCACGCACTCCCGATTCTACCTTGTTCACATTCTGTCCTCCTGCGCCGCTGCTCCTGAACGTATCCCACTTTATCTCTCCTTCATTAATCTGGACATCAAAAGCCTCTGCCTCAGGAAGCACTGCCACTGTAGCCGCCGAAGTATGCACTCTGCCTTGAGTCTCCGTAGCCGGTACTCTCTGCACACGATGCACTCCGGATTCATATTTAAGGATTCCATACACACCCTCGCCGGTCACATTGAATATAATTTCCTTGTAGCCGCCCGATGCGCCTTCCGAGAAACTGGAGACTGTGATGTGCCATCCTTTTATCTCGCAATACTTCGAGTACATGCGGAACAAGTCTCCGGCAAACAAGGCAGCCTCGTCTCCTCCGGTTCCTCCACGTATTTCCATCACCACATTCTTTCCGTCTTCCGGATCGGCAGGAATAAGCAGCAGTTTGATTTCCTCTTCAAGCTCGGGAATACGCTTCTCATTGACTTCAATCTCCTCACGCGCCATTTCACGCATTTCCGGATCATTTTCAGAAGAAAGTATCTGCTTTGCCTCTTCCAGATTGGAAATGCAGGCTATATATTCCTTTCGCGCATTCACGATGTTCTGAAGATCCTTATATTCCTTGGTAAGCTTGACATACCTTTTCTGGTCGCCTATCACATTAGGGTCTGTAATAAGCGTGGACACCTCCTCAAATCTGCTCACCAAACCGTCAAGTTTGTCAAGAATGTTATTGTTGTCCGCCATTTTTAATCTATCAGTGTATTATGTATAAAAGAAAGACAAGTCACTCTCTCTTCCTTATTCATATTGAGTTAATATCTGAACTCACCAAATTCGCTCTTGATGACAAGCTCCTTCTTGTCGCTTGCCTCAATGTGTCCTACAATCTGCGCATCGATATTGAAGCTCTTGGAAATTTCGATAACCTTGTCCGCGTTCTCCGGAGACAGATATACTTCGAGACGATGCCCCATGTTAAACACCTTATACATTTCAGCCCAGTCCGTACCGCTTTCCTTTTGTATCGCCTTGAACAATGGAGGTACAGGGAACATGTTGTCCTTCACAACCTTGCAGTTGTCACTGACAAAATGCAGCACTTTGGTCTGTGCGCCGCCTGTGCAATGAACCATACCGTGTATGTCGGCACGCATTTCGTCAAGCAGCTTCTTTACGACAGGAGCGTATGTACGAGTCGGAGACAAAACCAGTTTGCCGGCATTCACTGGTGCACCCTCCACACTGTCTGTCAGTTTGTAGCTGCCGCTATACACAAGTTCCTGCGGCACAGCCTTGTCGTAGCTTTCCGGATATTTCTCTGCAAGATATTTGGCAAACACGTCATGGCGCGCTGAGGTCAGTCCGTTGCTGCCCATTCCGCCGTTATACTCTTTTTCGTATGTAGCCTGTCCGCAACTGCTGAGTCCTACAATCACATCGCCGGGCCGTATGTTCGCATTGTCTATCACATCGCTGCGTTTCATGCGGCAAGTCACGGTAGAATCGACAATGATGGTGCGTACCAAATCACCCACATCTGCAGTCTCGCCGCCTGTGGCATATATGCCTATTCCCATCTTGCGCATTTCTGCAAGAAGTTCGTCCGTACCGTTGATAATTGCACTTATCACTTCTCCGGGAATGAGCATCTTGTTTCTTCCGATAGTTGACGAAACAAGAATGTTATCTACAGCACCCACACACAGCAAATCGTCGGTGTTCATAATGAGCGCATCCTGAGCAATACCCTTCCATACAGACAGGTCACCGGTCTCTTTCCAGTACATATAAGCAAGGCTCGACTTTGTGCCTGCTCCGTCGGCATGCATTATGTTACAGTACTCAGGGTCGCCGCCCAAAATATCAGGTATTATCTTACAGAATGCCTGCGGGAAAATACCTTTATCAATATTTTTGATGGCATTGTGCACATCTTCCTTTGCTGCGCTTACTCCGCGCATCATGTATCTCTGATTGCTATCCACGACTTAAAAGTTTATATTTCACAATTTTCGACAAAGTTAAGCAATATCAGCGTAAAAACAGCTATTCATAATCATATTTTTATTATATAGTGGTGAGTACATGAGAATTAAAAGTCTATTCATCAGTTTCAAAGGCAAAAATGAAGTTTTTCAATTTGACAAAATGATATTTTCGCCCAAAATGAAAATTTAACATTTGAAGCGATTTTTTGTTGAGGACGAAGAGACAAAATTTTTGACTTGAAGATAACTTGTTGATAATCAATACAATATAAAATTTTTCAAAATGCTCAAAAAAACGTGCCGGACGCAATTTTTCGATAATTTTTAGTGTTCTGATAATGTGTTGATTATTAAATTGTTACATCAAAATGTACCATTCTCATCTCCAAATACCACTTTAGAACCGCTCACTTTTAAGTTTTTATTTAGACTCTCTTCCAAAGCTACGATTTATACACTTCTTAACATTTTAGCCGATGCAAACTGCTTTTTTCTCAGCTTCCTTCTGTCTTTTTATTTTCAGCGCGCTGTCTTTTTATTTTCAGCGCACAGAAAATAAAATTGTAGCGCACTGCAAATAAAATTACAGTGCGCTGAAAATTTATTTGCTGTGCGCCAGAAATTTGAAAACTTAGTAGTTTTTTTCAAAAAACTCTTCGCCGAGAATAAATAAATGTAAAAGAACTGTTTCAAAACGAAACATTATTTCACAATTCTCGTGGGCTTCACAAAATGCGTGTAGAATCCTCATTCTTCGAAGAAAGTTCGTCGTGCTTCATTTTGAAGCGTTCCAGAGGGCTTGAAATTTTAACATTTGGAAAAATCAAAAAGATAGTATTAATGGTGTTAAATAAAATATTTGTAATTAAATCAGTTATATGTGTTGTCATTTTGTCAAAATTGGATACTCCTCTAAAAAACGATGTCAAAAATTTTTTTATGGAGCATTTATAGGCTGTTTTGTGAGTCTATTCACAGACTTCAAAAATGTTGAATACATTTGCATTGTCCTCGCATATCCCTTCTTCTGACCAAAACAAATAAATTTTGGTCAGTCTGTCATAATATTTTCAAAAAATTGTACTGCTTAATCAAAATCCGTATCTTTGTACATGAAATTAATAAAGAAAATATGTTATCAGTAGAAGAATTAAACGACAAGCTTATCGATCTTGCTTTTGCCGAAGATATAGGTGATGGTGATCATACTACTCTTTGTTGTATTCCAGAGAATGCAATGGGTGAGTCAAAACTTCTTATTAAAGAAGAAGGTGTTTTTGCCGGTGTAGAGATAGCTAAACAGGTGTTCCATCGTTTTGACCCGGAACTTCAGGTTGAGGTGTTCATCAATGATGGTGCGCATGTCAAGCCCGGAGATATTGTGATGAGCGTAAAAGGTAAGATACAAAGCCTGTTGCAGACAGAGCGTTTGATGCTTAATATACTTCAGCGTATGAGCGGCATAGCGACGATGACCGCCAAATATGTGAAGAAGTTGGAAGGTACACACACACACGTGCTTGACACTCGCAAGACGACTCCGGGTATGCGTATGCTTGAGAAGGAAGCTGTGAAGATTGGCGGAGGAGTCAACCACCGTATCGGACTTTTCGATATGATTCTGTTGAAGGACAACCATATTGACTTTGCCGGAGGCATAGAGAATGCCATCAGCCGCTGTCATGAATATCTGAAGGCGAAGGGCAAAGACCTGAAAATCGAGATTGAGGTGAGAAATTTTGAGGAACTTGACAGGGTGCTTGCTTTTGGCGGTGTCCATCGCATCATGCTCGACAATTTCACTCCTGCTGACACTTGTAAGGCTGTAGAGCTTATTGGCGGAAAATATGAAACGGAGTCATCGGGCGGTATCACTTTTGACACTTTGCGCGACTATGCCGAGTGTGGAGTTGACTTTATCTCTGTCGGTGCACTTACTCATTCGGTGAAAGGGCTTGACATGAGTTTCAAGGCGGCAGATTCTTCCAAGCTTGTGATATAAACAAACTTTTGATTTGCAGCGTTTATATCTGCGGCTAAGGTTATTTGCTTATTAATATAAAAATCCGAGGCGGACGATTCCGCTCTTTGGGTTTGAAGCTTAAATAATTGTTTATGAAGAAGATTATTCTTTCAGCCTCAATGTTTGCGGCGATAAATGTGTTTGCCTGCACCAACCTTATTGTGGGCAAGGACGCTTCTGCTGATGGCAGTGTTATTGTAAGTTACAATGCTGACAGCTATGGCATGTATGGCAACCTCTATCGGCATGTGGGAAGCAAACATGCTTCCGGCGAGAAGCGCAAGGTGTATGACTGGGATACGAACAAGTATCTTGGGGAAATACCTCAGGCGGCGCAAACCTATAATGTGGTGGGACAGATGAATGAGAATCAGGTGACAATTACCGAAACCACCTTTGGCGGGCGCGAGGAGTTGGCTGATTCCACAGGTATATTGGATTATGGAAGTCTCATATATATAGCTCTTGAGCGTTCCACTTCGGCGCGCAATGCGATAAAAATCATGACGGACTTGGTTGCACAGTACGGCTATTACAGTGAAGGTGAGACTTTCACCATTGCAGACAAGAACGAAGTATGGGTGATGGAGATGATAGGGAAAGGTCCCGGTGTGAAAGGAGCTGTATGGGTGGCTGTGCGTATTCCGGACGATTGTATTTGTGCACATGCCAATCAAAGTCGCATTACTACTTTCAACATGAAGGACAAGCGTAATGTGATGTATGCCAAAGATGTGGTGAAGTTTGCCCGTCAGAAAGGATATTTCACGGGAAAAGATGCGGACTTTAGTTTCCGTGATGCTTATTGTCCTCTGAACTTCGGTGGCATACGCTATTGCGATGCACGTGCATGGAGCTTTTTTAATAAATATGCCGACGGTATGGACAAGTATCTTCCATACGTCAACGGGGAAGACATGAAGCTGGAAATGCCTCTTTACATGAAGCCGAACCGTAAACTTACTGTACAGGATGTGCAGAACGGTATGCGTGACCATTATGAAGACACTCCGCTTGACATTCGCCGTGATTTGGGTGCAGGTGCATACAACATGCCTTATCGTCCGTCTCCGCTTTCCTATAAGGTTGACGGAAAGGAATACTACAATGAACGTCCGATTTCTACGCAGCAGACGGCTTTCTCTTTTGTCGGTCAGATGCGGTCGGATATGCCCGATGCTGTCGGCGGTGTGGTGTGGTGGACAAACGACGATGCCAACATGACAGCATATACTCCAATCTATTGTTGTGCCGGTTCGGTGCCGGAGTGTTATGAGCGCATCGAAGGCAAGCAGGACGATGTGACATTCTCGTGGAATTCTGCTTTCTGGCTGTGCAATACGGTTTCCAATATTGTGTATCCTTATTATTCAAAGATGATGCCCGATCTTGTTTCGGCAAGGCAGGAATTGGAAGAGGACTTCTTTGCGAAGCAGAAGAATCTGGAGGCAGAAGCAAAGTCTTTGTATGAGCAGAATCCGGATAAGGCTGTGGAACTGCTGACTTCTTACGGACTCGATGCCGCTGCAAAAATGATGAACCGTTGGCAACAGCTCTTCCAGTATCTTGTCGTGAAGCACAACGATATGGTGGTGAAAAAGGAAAAGGACGGGAAGTTTGAAAAAACTCCGTATGGCTATTGTGTGCCGGTGGCGCGTCCGGGATATTCTGCTGATTACTGGAAAAAGGTGGTTGATGAGACTGGAGATAGATATCTGTTGAAATGACAGATATTTTGTGAAGTAAATAATAGAAGTAAGTATAACACTAATTTTTTATAGTTATGGAACAGGAATTGATTAATCAATGTGCTTCAGTGGCTCAGAAATGGGCTTCTGATTCTGTTTTTGATGCAGAAACTCAGGCTGCTGTCAAGGCAATGCTTGAGGCTGAAGATAAAACCACGCTTGTGGATAGTTTCTATCAGACTCTGGAGTTTGGCACTGGTGGTTTGCGCGGTATTATGGGGGCAGGTACAAATCGTATGAATATTTATACAGTTGGTGCTGCAACTCAGGGACTTGCCAACTATCTGAACATGAACTTCAAGGACATGGAGCAGATAAGTGTGGTGGTCGGTCATGACTGCCGCAACAACAGCCGTTTGTTTGCTGAGACTGTAGCATACATATTCTCTGCCAACGGTATCAAGGTGTATCTTTTTGAGGATATGCGTCCTACACCTGAAGTGTCATTTGCTATTCGTGAGTTAGGATGTCAGGCTGGTGTGAACATCACGGCAAGCCACAACCCGCGCGAATATAATGGCTATAAGGCTTATTGGGATGACGGTGCGCAGGTTCTCGCACCTCACGACAAAGGCATTATCGACGAGGTGAACAAAGTGAAATATGAGGAAATCAAGTTCTCCGGTAATAAGGAGCTTATTCAGATAATAGGAGAAGATATAGATTCTGTATATCTTGAAAAGATTCATTCTATTTCCATTGACCCTGAAGTTATTAAGCGTCAGAAGGATCTTTCTATTGTCTATACTCCGATTCATGGAACAGGTATGACACTCATTCCGCGCTCTTTGAAGCTTTGGGGATTTGAGAATGTGAACTGTGTGCCTGAGCAGATGGTGAAGAGTGGCGATTTCCCAACTGTGGTATCTCCTAATCCGGAGAATGCTGAGGCTCTTACACTGGCACTTGACCTTGCAAAGAAGATTGATGCGGATATTGTAATGGCAAGCGACCCGGACGCAGACCGTGTGGGCATGGCATGTAAGAACGATGAGGGCGAGTGGGTGCTGATTAATGGTAATCAGACTTGTCTTTTGTTCCTCTACTATATCATAAAGAACCGTATAGCTCAAGGTAAGATGAAGGGCGATGAGTTTATTGTAAAGACTATCGTTACGACAGAACTTATCAAGAAGGTGGCAGACAAGAACCACATAGAAATGTCTGACTGCTACACCGGCTTCAAGTGGATTGCTCGCGAGATACGTCTCAATGAAGGCAAGAAGCAGTATATCGGAGGCGGTGAAGAGAGCTATGGATTCTTGGCGCAGGACTTTGTTCGTGACAAGGATGCTGTCAGTGCATGTTCTCTTCTTGCTGAGATTTGTGCATGGGCAAAAGATCAGGGCAAGACGCTTTATGATATTCTCATGGAGATATACGTTGAATACGGATTCTCTTACAACAAGGCTATCAACGTGGTTAAGCCGGGAAAGAGTGGAGCTGATGAAATCAAGGCGATGATGGAGAATTTCCGTCAGAACCCTCCGAAGGAACTTGACGGCTCGAAGGTGGTTCTTATAAAGGACTACAAATCTCTGGAGGCTATTGATGCTGCCGGAAACAAGACAAAGCTTGATATGCCTGAGACCAGCAATGTGCTCCAGTATTTCACTGAAGACGGCACAAAGGTAAGTGTGCGTCCTTCCGGTACAGAGCCGAAGATTAAGTTCTATGTAGAGGCTCCGGGAGTAATGGGTTGCTCTAAGTGCTATAAGTCTGCTTGTGTGGCAGCAGAAGCAAAGGTTGCTTCTATAGCAAAGTCTCTTGGTATATGATTTAGCCTGTGTTCTGCTTCTTGTGGAGTGGAATAGGGTAGTGGGAAGATGCAGATTCACATCCGGAGAGGGTTGAATCTGCATCTTTTTTATTTTTTGTGTCATGTTTTTAGGAGAAAAACATGAAATCATGTTTGCTGTTGTTCACAACTTCATTTCTTTTTAGTATCTTTGCAGTTGAAAACATGAAGGGCACCTGTATTTCAATGGATAGAATAGAGGATTCCGGTTCCTCCGATTAGGGTTCGATTCCCTACAGGTGTACGATGAAAAGAGAGGATGTATTGCTTCTTTGCGCGAAGCTTATGCATCCTCTCTTTTCCTATTTGCTGGTCTCTCTTGCTATATTTGGAAGTAGCTGTTCATATTATAAAGGTGGACAGTTCTTCTCCGTTGAATAGTCATTCTGCTTTTTTATATGCCAGTATGCACGAGTTTTTTCTTGTCAGAACCTTTCGGCACATTTTTCTCAGTTGTTCGGCTGTGACACTTCTGTACTTCTCCACTTCCTTGTCGATGTTATTGGCATCGCCGTACATTTCAAAAAGTGCCAGCTGTGCAGCTAAATGCTGATTGTCCGTCCGTTCCATATAATCCGTGGACTCGTATTTGTTCTTCAGTTTCTCCAGTTCCGTGTCGGAAATCGGCTCTCGGCACAATATGTCCAGTTCGCGCCATACAGCGGCTTCAGCATCTTTGATATTGACACCTTCGGCAGGCATACCTATGATGTACAGCATACCGGCATCTGTACGGGCTGTGACGTATGCGTCTATGCTTGTGAAAATGTGGTCGCGTTCCACCAAATTATGATAAAGTCTGCACGAGCGTCCGTTGGCAAGCACATCAGAAATCATGTCGCATACATGGAATTCCTTGTCCATGCGGCTGCAAATGTGAAATGCCATGTACAGAATGTCATTAGGCACTTTTCTATATACAGTCTTCCTTCTTTGACGTTCCTGTTTCGGTTCTTGCGGAACAGGCGGTATGGTTGTCTTACGTCTTGGAATTGTTCCGAACCATTTCTCCGACAGACGCACTGTCTCTTCAAATGAAATGTTGCCGACAACGGACAAGATGGCATTCTCCGGTGTATAAAATTGGAAGAAGAAATCTTTCACCTCATCCATTGTGGCTTTTTCTATGTGCTCGGGCTTCAACCCGATGGTAGGCCAGCGGTACGGATGAACCTTGTATGCCATTTCCGACAGCAGGTGTGAGGTGTCGCCATACGGCTGATTGATATAATGCTGCTTGAACTCTTCCACAACGACATGCCGTTGTACTTCCAGCGATTCCGGGGTGAAGGCGAGTGAAAGCATACGGTCGCTTTCCAACCAGAACCCCGTTTCCACATTTGATGCCGGAAGAGTCAGATAATAATTGGTATAATCGTTTGTGGTGAATGCGTTATTGTCTCCGCCTGCCATTTGCAGCGGAGTGTCGTAATCCGGAATGTGGACAGAGCCGCCGAACATCAGGTGCTCAAACAAGTGGGCAAACCCGGTGTGGTTCTCGTCCTCGTTCCTTGCCCCTACATTATAAATAATGTTGAGCGTAACCATCTGAGTCGATTGGATTTCATGATGCACAATCCTCAGTCCGTTTTCTAAGATATGTTTGTTGATGGTCATAATATGTGAATATACTCTTAGTCGTTGATGATTGTGGCTCTTATAATCCTTATGTCCTTGAAAGGCTTGTCTTCGCCGTCTGTCTTCGCTTTCTCTATTTCTTGCACAACTTTCATGCCTTCCACGATTTCTCCGAACACGGTGTAATCTCCATCAAGCCACGGTGCGCCTCCATAAATCTTGTATGCTTTCCGCTGTTCCTGCGTGAACGGTGCCGGCGGATTGTCTGCCACCTCCGTTTTTGCTTCTGTCAGCAATGAGTCCAAAAGGTCACTCACTCCGTCGCGGTCTCTCTTCAGTCTCATGGATTCGAGCCGAGCCGTATATTTTTCTGCCTTCTTTTTGTATATTTCGTTTACCTTGTTGTCATACTTCACGCTTTCAAACCCGTTCAGATTGTCGTCTGTCTGATGTTTGCCTGTGACAATATAGAATTGGTACATGTCCGAAGCCTTCTGAGGATTCTCATCGTCACCTTCGCGTGCAGCTGCCACCACACCTCTTTTGTGGAAATGTTTCGGATAGACAAATTCCGCAGGGATTGTCGGGGCAACCACGGTGGTATCTTTGGTTTCCCCCGGACGTGTATCTGGGTCGCCGGTCTGTATCATGAAGTTGCGTATGACCCTGTGGAATGTAACACCGTCATACATTCTTTCTTTCACATTCTTGATGAAATTGTCCCTGTGTCCGGGAGTGTCGTTATAGAGTTTCAGTCGTATATTTCCGGAACTTGTTTCGAGAAGCACTTCCGTTTCCTTTTCATTGTTGGCTTTTTGTCCGCTGCAACTTATCGCAACCATGCAGCATGCAGCCAGTATTCCCGTCATCAGTTTATTCATAATGCTGTAATTTTGTGTGATTTGTAGATTTATGCAAAATTACTTTTATTTGTCGGATTTTGATGGATATGGAATGAAAAAAGTGAATTTGTACAACGGATACAACGCGAAAAGGCGGGATGTCTGCTGAAACGTCCCGCCTTTTTTAATGACACTGGGTCAAAGATTTTATTCTTCTCCTATCGTGACAGCGAAGCTCTGTGCCTTTCCTGCCGGAGTCTTACCCCATATCCACAGAGTCTGCTCTGCCGAATTTTGTGCCGATTTGAATACAGACTCAAGGTCGCTGACACTTCTTATGTTCTGATTGTTGACCTTAAGAATGATGAAGTTCTCCGAGATACCGGCTTCCTTCATGCGTCCGTTGCTCAGTTTTGCCACTTGAACACCATACGACAAGTTGAGCGACTTCTTCTGGCTGTCTGTAAGCTCCTTGAACTCCGCACCGAGAATGTCCATATTCAGAGTCTTCACCACATTGGTCGTACCTTTTGCATTTCTGAACGTGATGGTCGTTGTCTTGCTCTTCTTGTCACGTATATAGCCGACTGTAGCCTTGTCGCCCGGACGGTACTTGGTCGTTGCTTCCTGAAGCTCAGACATCTTACTAATCTTCTTTCCGTCAACAGATACGATTACGTCGCCCGACTTCAAGCCTGCTTCAGCTGCTGCTCCGTCTTCAGTTACAGCATCTATATATACACCATCTACAGTGCCGAAGTCAGCCTCGTATTTTTCGTCCTTCGATTTCTGTACGTCAATGTAGTCGTGAAGGGTCATGCCGCTTACACCAAGCATGGCGCGCTGCACAGTGCCATACTCTTTCAGGTCGGTCACCACTTTCTTCATGATGGTGGTAGGGATGGCAAAGCCGTATCCGGAGTAAGAACCGGTCTGACTGTAGAGCATGGCATTGATGCCGACAAGTTCACCGCGTGCGTTGATAAGTGCGCCACCGCTGTTTCCCTGATTGATGGCGGCATCGGTCTGAATGAATGATTCTATACCGCCGCGTTTGGCACCAAGTGCGCGTGCTTTTGCGCTCACGATTCCCGCTGTCACTGTGGAAGTGAGGTTGAACGGATTACCTACTGCCAACACCCATTCTCCCACTTTCAGAGATTCGCTGTCGCCGATGACGAGAGTAGGCAGGTCGGATGCGTCAATCTTCAAAAGAGCAAGGTCGGTGTCAGCGTCAAGACCGATAATTCTCGCCGTGAACTCACGGTTATCATTAAGTGTGATGGTAATATCATCTGCATTCTCCACCACATGATTGTTGGTCACGATATATCCGTCAGAAGAAATGATAACTCCCGAACCGGCTGCCTCTCGCTTAGGAGTCTGCACCTGACGACGCTGTGAACCTCCATTGCCTCTTCCGAAGAAATCTCCGAAGAAGTCCTCAAAAGGGTCGCGATATTCAATTGTCTGTGTCTTACCGTTCATCACCACCTTTATATATACTACGGCATTACATCCTTTTTCGGCTGCTTCCGTAAGATCTATCGGTTGTGATGGCATATTCAGCTCGTTTGAAACTTGCATTAACGGCGATTTGGTGTTAGGGGCAACAGCTTCCACAACGTCCCTTCCTGCTTCTGCTGTCCGTCTCATTGCCCCTGATGCAAAAGAATAGGCAAATGCACCTGTTATTCCTGAAACAATTGCTATTGCCCCTACAATTCCATAGAATCTTCTAATTGTTTGTTTCATAACTAATACTGTTTATTTTGTTAATTATATCTGTTTATTTAACTTTTCGATGTTAAAATAACAACAAAGTTTATTCACTGCAAAACTTTTTTCTCAGCAAATGCCATTTATTTGATTTTGTTTAACAGATTCCTCCCTTTGATTAACAGCGGTTATCAATGGAGGCATACTATTTTTACACTCTTTTAATAATTATCTCACATCGGTTTTAGTTCGGTTTCTGCATCCGTATATGACCATTTTCCGACCGCTTTGTCTTGATGGATAAACATTTCGATGGGTATAATTGTTCGCCTCTTTTACATCTATATAATGGTAATGCCAAACTTTATTTAAATACGGGGAATCTGTTTGGATTTTATGTTGTCGTAATCGGTATTTGAAGTCTCCATAAAAAATTTTTTGAATATGTCTTTTGAAGACTATTCTGTTTTTGATAAAATGATAGTAGAAGTAGGTGGTTTTGATTCATATTTATTCGTTTTATATTCAAATACTATCTTTTTTGATTTTGCCAAATGTTAAAATTCCAAGCCCTCTGGCACGCGTCAAAATGAAGCGCACCGAACTTTCCTCGAAGAATGGGGCATCTACGCGCATTTTTTGAAGCCACCGGAATTTGTGAAATAGTGTTTCATTTGGGAATGATTCTTTCACATTTATTTACTTTCCGCGAAGAGCTTTTGGGAAAAAGTACTAAGTTTTCAAATTTCCAGCGCACTGTCGTTACATTTTCAGCGCACTGTAATTTTATTTGCAGTGCGCTACTTTTTTATTTACAGTGCGCTGAAAATGTAACGACAGCGCGCTGAAAATAAAAAAGCAGTGTTCTTCAGAATAAAAGATTGTGGGTTTTGTGTGAAATGTTAATAAGTGTATAATTGACTGTTTGGAAAGCTTGTTTGAAAAAAACTGAAAAAAGAGTGGATTTGAAGTGGTGTTTGAGGGTAAAAACGATATATCTTGTTGTAACGTATTAATAATCAAAAGATTATTTGGATATTCAAAATTCTCGAAAAATTGTCGTTAGGCGCGTTTTTTGAGGATTTTTGAAACATTTGTATTTGATTGATTATCAAAGTATTATTGTTGCTGTAAATTTTTTGTCTTTTCGTTGTCTGCAAAAAATAGCTCTAAGTGTTAAATTTTCATTTTGGGCGAAAATATCATTTTGTCAAAATGAGAAACGGTGTTTTGGTTATGTTTTTAGCTGTTTTAAGCGGATGTATTCAACAGCACGAAAAGTCTGTCGAATACACTCGTTTAGAACTGCATAATGAGTCTGTTAAAGACATTCATATAGCTATAAAATAAATGAATAATAATTCTTATAGGATTATAAGAAAATGGATGTGATTAGATGAAAAAAAAACTTTTTTTTGCGAATCTCTTCATAAGAGATGTCT
>X363_Desmarests_Spiny_Pocket_Mouse__coassemble_438_pt1 | contig 26696 bp, 18 predicted proteins | sample X363_Desmarests_Spiny_Pocket_Mouse__metabat2_low_PE_006 | metagenome-assembled genome bin X363_Desmarests_Spiny_Pocket_Mouse
TTGTCTTGCGTGTAGATAATCTGAACAACAATCCTAAGATTATCCTTAGCCGTACAGCTCCGGAGTTTCTTCAGCGTCTGCTGGAGCAGGAGGTTCCTGAAATCAACGACGGTCTCATCACGATTCGTAAGATTGCGCGCATTCCCGGCGAGAGAGCGAAGATTGCAGTAGAGAGCTACAATGAGCGCATCGACCCTGTGGGCGCATGTGTGGGTGTGAAAGGTAGCCGTATTCATGGAATTGTGCGTGAGCTGAGAAATGAGAATATCGATGTCATCAATTATACAAGCAATATAAAGCTGTTTATACAGCGTGCATTGAGTCCGGCAAGGGTTTCGTCTATCGTCCTCAATGAGGAGCTGAGAAAGGCGGAAGTGTATTTGCAGCCGGATCAGGTTTCGCTTGCTATCGGTAAGAATGGTCATAACATAAAGCTTGCCAGTATGCTTACGGAATACACGATAGACGTGTTCCGCGAACTGAATGGCGAAGAGGACAATGTGGAGGATATATACCTCGATGAGTTCAAGGACGAGATTGACGAGTGGATAATCGACTCCATCAAGTCTATCGGCCTTGAGACCGCGAAGAGCGTACTCGATGCTCCGCGTGACATGCTTATAGAGAAGGCGGATCTTGAGGAAGACACTGTTGATGAGGTCTTGCGTATATTGAAGGCTGAATTTGAGGAATAAGAACATCGCGTTTTGGCGATAAGCGTTTAGCGTTTTTTCAACCGGGTCTGTACAGACGCTATCCGTTTCTCGCGTTGGACGCAGAGAAGGTGTGTATTGTTTTCTTGTGGTATCGGGAGAACGTGGTACGCAAAATATATAAGAACGCTAAACGAATTTTATAGACGAACAGATAATGGCAGTAAGACTGAACAAAGCACTAAAGGAACTGAATGTGGGAATCAACACCGTGGCTGATTTCCTGCAAAAGAAAGGAATGGCACTTGAAGATGCTACTCCTAATGCAAAAATCACGGATGAACAGTATAATCTGCTAATGGAGGCCTTCAGTGCCGACAAGGACATTCATATCGGAACAAAAGACGATATCAAGAAACGAAAGGAAAAGGAGCGTCAGGAGCGTAGTGAGCGTAGAGAGAAGGAACGCAAGGAATTGGAATCGAAGAGAAAGCAGCAGGAAGTGTTCCGTACAGAAAATGAACGCAGGCAGCAGTTTAAGGTGCTTGGTAATATCAATGATGTTCAGTCTAAGCAACCGGTGGCTTCTTCTGCTTCTGAGAAGACAAATGTGAAACAGGAAGTTAAACCGGAGAGCGTAGCAGCTCCTGTTGTGAATGAAAGTGTTGTGGCTTCTGTTCCTGTTGCTGAGGCGAAAAAAGAACAGAATGTTCCGAATCAGCCGTCGGCAGAGGCGGAGACTTCTGTCGGTGCGTCAGCAGAAAAGGACGAAAACAGCAGACTGGAGAAAAGGGAAGACGGTGTTTATCGTCTTGCTACCCCGGATGTAGGTGTGCAGTTCAGACAAGTTGGATTTATAGACCTTTCCAATCTAAACTCCAAGACACGTCCGGACAAGAAGAGTAAGGCTGAGAGAAAGAAAGAACGTGAGGAGAAGGAGAAACTGCGTCAGGATGCTAAGGCTAAATACAAAGATGCAGTGATGAAAGAGATTGGCGGAAAGAAAGACGGTGCGCAGGGCAACGAATCGGAGGGCGGATTGAAGAAAAAGAAGCGTAACCGCATCAATAAAGAGCGTGTAGATGTGAACGCTGCCGTCAATCAGCAGAATACAGGCAAGCCGCAGGCTTCTGACCGTAAAAACGGAAAGAACCAGCAACCTACTTCTAAAGGCGGTGCAGCCAAAGGACAGAACGCTCCTGCCAAGGGTGGTATGCAGGCTGGTGTACACGGCAAGAAGGCTAAGAATAAGCCGCAGCCGGTGCGCAAACCGGAACTGACCGACGAAGAAGTGGCAAAGCAGGTTAAAGAGACATTGGCACGTCTTACATCGAAGCAGGTTAAGAAGGGTGTGAAATATCGTAAGGATAAGCGTGATGCTATTCACAGTCGAATGCATGAGATGGAGGAGGAAGAGAATGCAGAGAGCAGAGTACTGAAGCTTACAGAGTTTGTGACAGCCAACGAGTTGGCAACAATGATGAATGTGCCTGTAACAAAGGTTATCGGTACATGTATGTCAATAGGTATAATGGTCTCTATCAACCAACGTCTTGATGCGGAAACCATCAACATCGTGGCGGAAGAGTTCGGATTCTCTACCGACTATGTGAGCGAAGAAGTGTCTCATGCCATAGAAGAGGAGGTGGATGCAGAGGAAGATCTTCAGCCGCGTGCTCCTATCATTACTGTAATGGGACATGTTGACCACGGTAAGACTTCTCTTCTTGACTATATACGAAAGACAAACGTTATTGCCGGTGAGGCGGGAGGAATCACACAGCACATTGGTGCTTATAATGTGAAGATGGCAAGTGGAAAGCATATCACTTTCCTCGATACTCCGGGTCACGAAGCTTTCACGGCGATGCGTGCACGTGGTGCAAAGGTTACGGATATTGCAATTATCATCATGGCGGCGGATGACGGTATCATGCCGCAGACAAAAGAGGCAATCAGTCATGCTGTCGCAGCGAATGTGCCGATGGTATTTGCGATAAACAAGATAGACAAGCCGGGCGCTAATCCTGAAAAGATAAAGGAGCAGCTTGCTGCAATGAATTATCTTGTAGAGGACTGGGGCGGTAAGTACCAGAGTCAGGACATATCAGCTAAGCACGGAACCAATGTAGATGAACTGATGGAGAAAGTGCTTCTCGAAGCGGAACTTCTTGACTTGAAGGCAAATCCTAACCGCAAAGCTACAGGTTCTGTCATTGAATCGTCTTTGGACAAGGGGCGTGGATATGTGGCTACGGTGCTTGTACAGAATGGAACATTGCATCAGGGCGATGTAGTTCTTGCTGGAACTCACTGGGGAAAAATCAGGGCGATGTTCAATGAGCGCGGACAGCGCATACAACAAGCCTTGCCTTCTGAACCGGCCTTGATTCTGGGACTTAACGGTGCTCCTACGGCGGGAGATACATTCCATGTGATGGAGTCTGAACAGGAGGCGCGTGATGTGGCCAACAAGCGTGAACAGCTGAAGCGTGAACAAGGTTTGAGAACGCAGACTCGTATGACGCTTGATGAACTGGGCAGACGTATTGCGCTTGGTGGTGTTCAGGAGCTTAACCTTATTGTCAAGGGTGACGTTGACGGTTCTATAGAGGCATTGGGTGATTCTCTCATCAAGCTTTCTACTGAGAAGATTCAGGTGAACGTCATATACAAGGCTGTAGGACAGATTTCCGAGAGCGATGTTTCGTTGGCAAAGGCATCTGATGCTATCATCATCGGTTTCCAAGTTCGTCCTTCGGCAGCGGCACGTAAACTGGCGGAACAGGAAGGTGTGGACATCCGCTTGTACTCTATTATTTATGACACGATAGAGGAAGTGAAGAGTGCGATGGAAGGTATGCTTGCTCCGGAAATCAAGGAGGAGAATACTGCAACGGCTGAAGTGCGTCAGGTTTATAAGATTACTAAGGTTGGAACTGTTGCCGGTGCGTTTGTCACAGACGGTAAGCTCCATCGTTCTGATAAGATACGCGTTATTCGTGACGGTATTGTGGTACATACTGGAGAAATCAACGCTTTGAAGCGTTTCAAGGATGATGTGAAGGAAGTGTCTAACAACTTCGACTGCGGTATCTCTCTTGTCAACTATAATGATATTCGTGAAGGCGATATTCTTGAAGCATTCACAGAAATAGAGATTAAGCAGAAGTTATAGTATTGGAAATACTTTTTAGGATTGTGAGGTTATAAGATTTGAGGCTTGGCGGTTTGGGAAGACTTTCTTCTCTTTTGTCTGGCTTTGGAATCTTACAACCTCAAAATCTTATACGATATTAGGATGGAAACTTTGATAATAATTGTGCTTCTTGTGGGGGCTGTGGTTGGCTTTTATCAAGGAGCATTCAAACAAATAGCCAACTTTGTCGGTGTTGCCGCAGGTATCGTACTTGCATGTGTGCTTTATGATAAGTTTGGCGACTTTTTGTCTGTGCAGACCGGCGCGTCCGAAGGTATTGGGCATACAGTGGCTTTTTTGTTGATAGCTGTGCTCACTCCTGTGGTGCTTGGCTGGATTGCCACTTTGTTTACAAAGTTTTTGAATGGAATACATCTTGGATGTCTGAATCGTCTTGCCGGTGCAGTGATTGGTGTTGTCTGTTATGGCTTACTGATGAGTTTTGCATTCAATATAATGGACTTTGTTGTCAGTTCGGCGGGCATGAAACCGGAGAAACTTGATGAACGTCCTGAGATTTTCTATAAGGTAAAGCATGCGGCGCAGATTCTCGTTCCAAATTTTATTATTGTCACGGATGCTGTAGAGGAGCGGAATGGCTGTGCGCCAAAACACGGCATAAAGAGTGAATTGCCCGAGATGTTGGGCGGAGAAAAGGTTTGACTTTTTCGGAACATTCTGTACTGTACAGTGTTGTGGATATAATACTGTTTATTTTGGGACAGTTTTATTTTATATATAAAAAAACAAAGATATAATTCATTTTTTATAATTGGAAGATTATGTCCGAGTCAAACGAGTTTGTAAGGAAAGTGGCGGAAGAGAAGTATAAGTTCGGCTTCACCACGGATATACATACGGAGATTATAGATAAAGGCTTGAATGAGGATGTAATACGTACTATATCCTCAAAGAAAGGTGAACCTGAGTGGCTTTTGGAGTTCCGCCTTGAGGCATATCGCTATTGGCTCACACAGAAACAGCCTGAATGGGGACATCTGAAGATGCCTGATATTGACTATCAGGCTATTTCTTATTATGCAGACCCTACAAAAAAGAAGAAAGATTCCGGAAATAAGGAAATAGATCCGGAATTGATGAAAACATTTGACAAGCTCGGAATACCTCTTGAAGAACGGCTTGCACTTAGCGGTACGGCTGTCGATGCTGTGATGGACTCTGTATCGGTGAAGACCACGTTTAAAGAACGTCTGGCAGAGAAGAACATCATATTCTGCTCTATCAGTGAAGCTGTCAGAGAATATCCGGAACTGGTGCGTGCTTATCTTGGCAGTGTCGTTCCTTATCGCGATAATTATTTTGCGGCACTCAATTCGGCTGTATTCAGTGACGGTTCTTTCGTTTACATACCGAAGAATACACGTTGTCCGATGGAACTTTCAACTTATTTCCGCATCAATGCAAGGAACACGGGACAGTTTGAGCGTACACTTATCGTGTGTGACGAAGGTTCATACGTTTCTTATTTGGAAGGATGCACAGCACCTATGCGTGATGAGAACCAGCTTCATGCCGCCATTGTGGAGATTGTGGTGATGGATAATGCGGAGGTTAAATACAGTACCGTACAGAACTGGTATCCCGGTGATGCCGACGGTAAGGGCGGAGTGTTGAATCTTGTTACCAAGCGCGGACATCTCCGAGGTGTAAACAGCAAGCTTTCATGGACGCAGGTAGAGACCGGATCGGCTATAACATGGAAGTACCCGAGCTGTATTTTGACCGGCGATAATTCGCAAGCGGAATTTTATTCTGTGGCTGTAACCAACAATTATCAGCAGGCGGATACAGGTACGAAGATGATTCACATTGGCAAGAACACCCGTTCAACGATTATCTCAAAAGGTATTTCAGCCGGAAGAAGCCAGAATTCGTATCGTGGACTTGTCAAAGTGGGTGCAAACGCAGACGGAGCGCGTAATTACTCTTCGTGCGATTCGTTGCTGCTCGGCAGTCTTTGTGGAGCGCACACTTTCCCATACATGGACGTGCATAACAATACGGCTACAGTTGAACATGAAGCCACGACTTCGAAGATTAGTGAAGAACAGTTGTTTTATTGCAATCAGCGCGGTATCTCCACAGAAGAGGCTGTCGGACTTATTGTGAATGGTTATGCAAAGGATGTGATAAACAAACTTCCGATGGAGTTTGCTGTTGAGGCACAGAAATTGTTGTCTGTTTCTCTTGAAGGAACTGTAGGATAAAAGTATTTTTAATTGTTCAAGTTATTGGGACCCCGGTTTATGTACATACAGGTTTTGTATTCTGAGAATACAGATGTTCATAGATTTATTGTTCGGGAGCTTATAGACTTGAAAATTCTAAAATAGAAAATAAATATGTTAGAAGTTAGGAATTTGCATGCCTGCATTAATGGCAAAGAGATATTGAAAGGTGTTAATCTTACCATAAAAGATGGTGAGATTCATGCGCTCATGGGTACAAACGGTGCGGGAAAAAGTACTTTGAGCAATGTTATTGTAGGACATCCTTCGTATGAAGTGACTGCCGGAAGTATAACTTTTAACGGTCAGAATCTTCTGGAGATGAAACCGGAAGAACGTGCCCATGCAGGAATATTTCTTTCTTTTCAGCAACCAGTGGAGATTCCGGGAGTGTCGATGGTCAATTTCATGCGTGCAGCCGTCAATGCCCGTCATAAGGCTTTAGGTGAGGAGCAGATGAAATCTACAGATTTCTTGAAGTTGATGCGCGAGAAGAGAAAGTTTGTTGAAATAGATAATAAACTTATTAACCGCTCCGTAAACGAGGGCTTCAGCGGTGGTGAGAAGAAGCGCAATGAAATATTCCAGATGGCGATGCTTGAACCTAAGTTCTGTATTTTGGATGAGACAGACTCCGGGCTGGATGTAGATGCTCTTCGCATTGTTGCTGAAGGATTTAACAAGCTGAGAACGAAAGAAACAAGTGCGATGGTGATTACTCACTACCAGCGTTTGCTCGACTATATACGTCCGGATGTGGTGCATGTGCTTCTGGACGGAAGAATTGTGAAGACCGGTGGAGCAGAACTTGCACAGGAGATAGAGAACCGTGGCTTTGACTGGATTAAAGAAGAGGTTGCAGAATGAATGGAGGGAAACAATATATAGACCTTTATCGCGAAAGTCGTGAGATTATCATGCAGCATAGTGCCAGCCTGATGAATGCTGTTCGTGATGAGGCTTTCGGCTGTTTTGAACGTATGGGCTTCCCTTCGCGGAAAGTGGAGCGTTATAAATATACGGATGTGGAGAAGGCTTTTGCCCCTGACTACGGACTGAACTTGACGCGGATAGATATACCGGTCAATCCTCAGGATGTTTTTAAGTGCGATGTGCCCAACCTTTCCACTCAGCTTTTCTTTATGGAAAATGATGCTTTCTATAAAGGAAATCAAAGAAGTGTGCTGTCCGAAGATGGAGTGATAATAACTTCTTTGAAAGAGGCTTCCGATAAGTATCCGGATATTGTCGGCAAATATTATTCCAAGCTTGCCGATGTGACTTCAGACTCTATCACAGCTTTGAACACGGCTTTTGCACAGGACGGCTTGTTTGTTTATGTTCCGCGTAATGTACAATTGAAGCGTCCGGTTCAGATTGTGAACATTCTCCGTTCCGGAGTAGATATGATGGTCAACAGACGTGTGCTTATCGTGCTTGAAGAAGGTGCAGACGCTACATTCCTTTTCTGCGATCATGCAATGGATAATGTACATTTCCTTACCACTCAAGTCATAGAGGTTTTTGTTGCAGACAATGCCCATGCAGACATCTATGAACTTGAGGAGACCCATACTAAATGTAAGAGATTCAGTAACCTTTATATCAAAACAGGCGGATATTGCACTGTGAATCATAACAATATCACTCTATTCAATGGATTGACACGGAATACGACTGATGTTATTCTTGATGGAGAATATAGTGAACTGACTCTTAATGGGTGCGTGGTTGCGGATAAAAAACAGTACGTAGATAATAACACGTTGATAGACCATCGTAAACCTAATTGTACAAGCAATGAACTTTACAAGTATGTTGTCGATGAGTCAGCAGTAGGAGCTTTTGCCGGTCGTATTCTCGTGCAAAAAGATGCACAGCATACAGTCTCTCAGGAAACAAATGCCAATCTTTGTGTGACAAAGGAAGCGCGTGTATATACACAGCCAATGCTTGAGATTTATGCAGACGATGTGAAGTGTGCGCATGGTTCGACAATCGGTCTTCTCGACGAATCCGCTTTGTTTTATATGCAGCAGCGAGGCATTTCTGCCGAAGAAGCACGTATGTTGCTTAAGTTTGCTTTTGTCGGACAAGTGATAGAACTAGTGAAGCTTGAACCTTTGCGTGACAGGCTTCAGCGTCTTGTAGAGAAGCGTTTCCGTGGAGAACTGAACAAATGCATCGGGTGTGCAATTTGTAAATGACATGTATATATGCTCATATATTAAGTATATATAGATAAGGGTTCTGTTTGCAGAGTAATTTAATGTATGGACCACTTTCCGGCAGAATCCTCAAGTCTTTAATTAAATGTAAACCTATTAAAAACCGGTACAGATGTATGACATAGATAAAATCAGAGCCGATTTCCCTATACTTGAGCGCACTGTCTATAACCGTCCGTTGGTGTATCTCGACAACGGAGCAACCACACAGAAACCGCGTTGCGTTGTTGAGGCGATGACCGAGGAATATTATAGCGTCAATGCCAATGTACACCGTGGAGTACACTTCCTTTCGCAGAAGGCAACGGAACTGCATGAGGCTTCGCGCGAAACGGTTCGCTCTTTCATCAATGCACAAAGTATAAACGAGATTGTCTTTACCCGGGGAACTACGGAAAGCATCAATCTGTTGGCAAGTTGCTTTGGCGATGCTTTCATGAACGAAGGGGATGAAGTCATTGTCTCTGTAATGGAACATCACAGCAATATCGTTCCGTGGCAGTTGCTGGCGGAGAGGAAAGGAATCAAGTTGCGTGTCATACCTATGACAGACAGCGGAGTACTCATGTTGGATGAATACGAGAAACTGTTCAACGACAGGACACGTATTGTTTCCGTGGCCCATGTGTCCAATGTGCTTGGCACAGTAAATCCGATAAAGGAAATGGTACGCATAGCCCATGCACACGGAGTTCCTGTGCTTGTTGACGGTGCACAATCTACCCCTCATTTCGCTGTGGATATGCAATTGCTGGATTGCGACTTCTTTGCTTTCAGTGCACACAAGATATACGGTCCTACAGGTGTCGGAGTGCTTTACGGTAAGGAAAAATGGCTCGACAAGCTGCCGCCTTACCAAGGAGGAGGAGAAATGATAAAGAATGTGTCGTTTGAAAAGACCACATTCAATGAACTTCCCTATAAGTTTGAAGCCGGCACTCCGGACTATATCGGCACTCATGCACTTGCCGTTGCGCTCGATTATGTGAGCAAAATCGGTATGGACAACATATATTCCCATGAGCGTGAGCTGACTTCCTATGCCATGCAGCAGATGCGGCAAATCGACGGAATACGAATATTCGGCACTGCGGCAGACAAAGACGCTGTGATTTCCTTTCTTGTCGGCAATATCCATCATCTTGACATGGGAACGCTGCTCGACCGTCTTGGCATTGCAGTCCGTACAGGACACCATTGTGCAGAACCTTTGATGAGCCGTCTGGGCATTGAAGGCACTGTCAGAGCCTCATTTGCTTTATATAACACAAAAGAAGAGGTGGATATTCTTGTGGCAGGCATAAAGAGAGTCGCATCCATGTTCTGATTCCGATGCGAGGCACAGGTCGCCTTTCTTACAGAAAATAATTTTCCAATTTATAATTCAACACATAAACATGAAACCATGTATTCCAAAGGGTACGCGCGACTTTTCTCCTGTGGAGATGGCAAAGCGTAACTACATATTCAATACAATAAAAGACGTATATTCACTGTATGGGTTCCGACAGATAGAGACTCCGGCAATGGAGAATCTTTCTACTCTCATGGGAAAGTATGGAGAGGAAGGAGACAAGCTGCTGTTTAAGATTCAAAACTCGGGCGATTATTTCCGCGGCATAACAGATGAAGAGCTGCAGGGACGCAATGCGGCGCGTCTGGCATGCAAGTTCTGCGAAAAAGGGCTTCGCTACGACCTTACCGTTCCGTTTGCACGCTATGTGGTGATGCACAGGGAAGAGCTTTCGATGCCGTTCAAGCGCTATCAGATACAGCCCGTGTGGAGAGCCGACCGTCCGCAGAAAGGACGTTACCGCGAATTTTACCAGTGCGATGCGGACATCGTGGGAAGTGATTCGCTCCTGAACGAGGTGGAACTTATGCAGATTGTCGATACAGTGTTTACACGTTTCGGCGTCAATGTCTGCATCAAGATAAACAACCGTAAGATTCTTACGGGAATCGCAGAAATGATAGGTCAGGCTGACAAAATTGTCGATATTACCGTAGCTATGGACAAGCTCGACAAGATTGGACTTGACAATGTGAATGCAGAACTTGCAGCCGATGGCATTCCTGCCGATGCCATAGACAAGTTGCAGCCTATCATCGCACTTTCCGGTACCAATGCAGAGAAGCTTCAGACAATGAAAGAAGTGCTGAAGGACACCGAAACTGGATTGAAGGGAGTTGAAGAGTGCGAATTTATTCTTCGCAAACTTGAAACATTGGGACTGAACAACCGTGTGGAGCTTGATTTGACTCTTGCACGCGGACTGAACTATTATACCGGAGCCATTTTCGAAGTCAAGGCACTGGATGTGGAGATAGGAAGCATCACCGGTGGCGGACGTTATGATAACCTTACCGGTATTTTCGGCATGTCCGGGCTTTCCGGTGTAGGCATATCTTTTGGTGCTGACCGAATATTCGACGTACTTAACCAGCTCAATCTTTATCCGGACGAGGCAGTCGATTCAACAAAGCTTCTGTTTGTGAATTTCGGCGAGAAAGAAACAGACTATTGCCTGCCAGTGCTTGCAGCCGTGCGCCGTGCCGGAATATGTGCCGAGATATATCCTGATTCTGCGAAGATGAAGAAACAAATGAGCTATGCCAATGCCAACGGCATACCGTTTGTTGCGATTGTGGGAGAAAATGAGATGGCAGAGAATAAGATAAATCTCAAAAATATGCTTACCGGAGAGCAGCAACTTGTTTCTGCCGATGAGCTGATAGCACTGCTGAAATAAGATTATATTGCTTTAGAGATAGCCCCTGTAATTTATTCCTTGTGATAATTACAGGGGTATATTTTTTATACAGGTACGCATTTGACAGCAAAAACCGACTTTTTCAATTTGACAAAATGATATTTTCGTCCAAAATGAAGATTTAACACTTCGAGCGATTTTTTGCCGAAGACAAAAAGATGAAAATTTTAGTTTGAAGATAAAATATTGATAATCAGAAGGATATAATTTCTTTCAAAATACTCAAAAAAATGTGCCGGACGCAAATTTTTGACAAATTTGTATATTCTGATAATCTATTGATTATTAATACTTTACGGTTCGACTTGACATTTCCATCCTCAAATGCCACCAAAAATCCACTCACTTTTAAGTTTCTGTTCAGACATACTTTCAGTGCGGTAAATTATATATTTCTTAACATTTCGACTGAAGTAAACTGTCTTTTTTCCCGCTTCCCACTGTTTTTTTCTTCACAGCGCGCTGTTTTTATTTTTCCAGCGCACAATGCAGAAAATTGTAGCGCACTGGAAATAAAATTGCAGTGCGCCGTGAAGAAAAAAACTGTGCGCTGAAAATTTGAAAACTTAGTGGTGTTTTTCCAAGAACTCTTCGCCGGAGATAAATAAATGTGAAAGAACCGCTTCAAAATGAAACACTATTTCACATTTCTTGAAGGCTTCACGAAATGCGCGCAGAATCCCCGATTTTCGATGAAAGTTCGGCGCGCCTCATTTTGACGCGTGCCAGAGGGCTTGGAATTTTAACATTTGACAAAATCAAAAAGGTAGCAAATAAGTGTAAAATCGGCAAAACAGGAATCAAAACAACAGAAACAGCTGTCATTCTGTCAAAATCGGGCATGCCTCCAAAAAACGATGTCAAAAATTTTTTTATGGGCTTCTTCACGCTTCCATCTGACATTGTTTTTTCGTCCTCCGTATATATGCCCTTTTCAATCCATAGAAAATAGTTAAAAATTGGCATGGAGAAGATAGAGAAGAAAAAAAGCATTACTTTTGTGACTGAAAAAATTTTCCTGTCGCAAAAAAACGTAGCTTTGTACTTACAGAGGCGGGCGATATGGGGATGGAAAAATGAATATGAAAGCGTTTACTTGACGCTTTGTTCTTGATACAGCTTAGAATCTCGCAAGTTCCAACATTATCAAGTCACAAACAAAGCAACGGTAGATGCCTATGGGTGTATTATTTTTTTATAGTCATGGTGTGGCATACTGTTATGCCATACTGTTGGGCTGTATATCTATAATACCTACCGCGTGGGCCTCTGCGTTGCTCGTTCTTGACTTGATGGGCAATGCGAGAGCCTTAAGCTGTGGGAATGAGCAACAAGGTATGCACCCACGCTTTTTTTGTATATACCATAATCAAAACAAGTTTCTGAACGGATAAGAGGTGCAGTCCTTTTCAGACACATTAGTGGCTCATGGACGAACAGAAGACAACCAAGCCTACTCTTAATATAGGTCAGCTTATCAAGGACGAACTTGAACGACAAGAACGTTCTGTCAGTTGGTTTGCTCGCAAACTGTATTGTGACAGATCTAATGTATATAAAATTTTCAAGCGTTCCACTATCGACACCGAACTTCTCATACGCATATCCGGCATTCTCAACCACGACTTTTTCAGTGACTATGTGCCTATTGTGACGGACAACATGAAGCAGCAGACAGAGTGACTGGCGCACATGGCTGCGGGAGCGTTTGATGAAGCTTTCTGTTGATTCTTATGCTGGTGCATTCGGCAGATTCCTAAACAAAAAGATTCTGCCGAAAATACTTGTACAGCTACATCAAATAATTTCAAAGCACATTTCCAGAATTCTTTCGACAAATTGGCTACATAAGTGTGGACATCCGTGCATCGTATTATTTCCTTATTAACCTGCTTTTCTTCGTACTTTTGCCCTCGAAATGTTGTATTATGCCCTTATCTGAAGACACTTTCAGACTCTTCTGAGCGCAAAAATACACGTTGGCTGTATATACTCATTATTAATAAATAGGAAGAAGTCTATGGCAACACGAAGAAATCTATTGCAGTTCTATGTCTAAGCGGCATAGTATCTGTGAGTTATGTATGGTTATCAAACAAAATATTATAAACTTTTAATTTTTTTGATTTATGAGAAATAATAAACCTTTACTTTGGACGGTCATCTTAGCTGCATCAGGCGCAGAAAGCGCAAATGCGCAGATTACAGGTGCACCGGAGGCTGGAAGCTACTATTTCAAGAATGTAGATTCCGGCATGTTCCTTGGAGGTGCTAACAGTTGGGGAACACAGGCCTCAATGATAGAGCATGGTATCGTATTTAATGTGGCATTGGAAAACGGCAAATATACGCTTGATTCTAATACCAGCAATGGTGGTGAACTACATTATTTTAATGGAACTTATATTGATCAAAGTAAAACACCGGTTGAAATAATTGAAACTAAAGAAGCCGGAAAATATGTGATGAAGATTGGCGACAAGTATGTTGTTGCCGATGGTTCTATCATCAAAAATGACGGTACGGACGAAGCCAAAGCCGTTAAGTGGCAGATTATTCCTGTGGCTGATTTAGTAAAGGCTTTCGAGACAGCAACTTTTGAAAATCCTGCGGACGCTACATTCTTCATTAAGGGCGCAAATTTCTCTCGTAGCCACGGAGAAAGGAGTGCATGGCAAGGAGGACCGTCTTTTGGAGGTGACAATAGCAATTGTACAGCTGAAGTTTTCAGTAAAGACTTTGATGTATATCAGGAAATATCCGACCTGCCTGAAGGACTTTATAGACTGAATGCACAAGCTTTTTACAGATTTGGAGGATATGGCGATGCTGCAAATGCTCACAATAGCGGCAGTGAAGTTATCAATGCCAAATTGTATGCAAATGGTTCTGTAGTAGATGTCCCATCTATTTTCAAAGATGCAGCCGAAAGCAAAGATGCAGATAAGGGACTTGGAACAGGCACTGTTGCCGGATTTATACCAAATAGTATGACAGATGCTTCTAAGGCATTCTCTGCTGGTTTGTATAAATTGGAACCTGTATATGTTTATGTTAAGAAAGGTGAGAAATTGAAGATTGGAATAAAGAATGCGACTCATGTTGGAAGTGACTGGACAATCTTCGACAATTTTGAACTTGCTTATATTGGCAATATCAATATAGACGCTGTTCGTGAAGAGCTGACAAACAAGCTTGCAATTCAGATTAACAAAGCCGGAAAATATACTGAAGATGAGGCATTGCAGAAATTGGCTGTAGAGGCCGCAAAGCTTCAGACGGTCATCAATACAATTGTTGCAGAAAATCCGGATGCGTATGTAATGGTCGCCAATTATAATAGTGGTGTAAAAGGTAACATCGGAGAGCAAATCGAGAACCTCGGTGCAGAGATTTCTAAGGCTACAGCCAACTATGAGGCATGGGTAGCTGCACAGGAGGCACACAAGGATGTTCTTACTATTAAACTCGCAAACTTGACAGATACATATAATGCCGCTGCAGAGGAAACTCAGGCTGCCGCAAAAGAAATGTATGATGGTTTGGTGCAGGATGTTGCCAAATTCTTGACAGATGCAGAAGCTGCATACAAGAAGGGTGAAGCCGGTGATTTGTTCTCAGAAGCAAATATCGAGTCGAAAGTTCAGGGAGAGGAAGGTCTCGTTCCTGCCATTGACGAAGCAATAAAGGCTATCACAGAAGGAAGTACGAATGCTTTTTCATACGCAAATGTAAACAGATTGATAGTTAACGCAAACTCAAAGTATAGCGATGAAGCAGCCAGACTGTATGCTCTGCTGTCGGGGGCACCTGACGGTGAAACTTATCAGGACACCTATCTTAAGGCTTTGGAAGATTTGAGTAGCATTAAGCGTGACATCAACGCTGTTGAGGTCGAGAATAAAGCCGTCTATGATGAAGGAAATGCAAACGCAGAGACTCAAAAGGGTTTTGCAGACAGACTGACAGAGTGTGAAGGAAAACTTGAAGCCATCACGACCAAATATAAGGAACTTGTCGGAGAAATAGAGACACCTGCTGAGGGCACTCTTCGTGCCAACTATAAGGCTGCCTGTGACGATGTGGATGCGATAACAGCAAAGCTCAAGACAGACATAACAGACGCAATAGATAAGCGCAGTAAGGTGTTGGATTTCTATAAAGAAGCTATTTCTGATATAGAAGCAGACATCAAAGCTTTGCAAACTAATGTAAACGCTGCTAACGAAGCGCACACTATAAAGGGCGATGTAGATTCGTACTGCGAAAACTACAAAGAGGACAAGGATGCTATTGTTGCTAAGATTGCAGAACTGAAGGACAAAGTTGACCCTTCTATCGCAGAGTATGACGCTAACGAAGCATCTGTTAAAGCCATCAATGACGTTAAAAAGAAATACAACGGTGCCAAGAAGGTGGTAGATGGACAGAAAGAGGGCGACTACACGACAAGTGGACGTTTTGTTGCTTCAGAAAAAGCAATAGAGGATGCTGTTGCCACTCTTGAAGCTGCCGCAATGAATGCCTACAAAGTGGATGGTACGGGTTCGGCAGAAGATTTCTTCAATAATATCAACAATGATGAGACTATCGAGGAAGCTACACGTCTTGGCATAACATCTATCGAATCTAAGATTTCTGAATATCAGGCTAACGCAGAAGCTTCGTTCGAGGCTTATAAGAAGATTGCTGCCGCTTTGGCTAACTACAACCTCTTGCTCAACGGTAAGGATGCTGAGGGTACAGAAGGCGAAGAAGGTTATGTCCCGGCAGTAGAAGGTCTGAAGGATGTCGTAAAGAATGAGGACGTAACTATAGATGGAGAATTTGACGGCAAGACATATAAAGTGGCTATCGAAGAGATTGAGGCACGCATTGCTGCTGTGAAGAGTAATCTTGACAAGGCTAACGAAAAATCTGATGTAGAGCATAAGAATGCCATCACGGTTATAGATGTGGATGCAGCTATCGCAACAACCATCGAAAAATACCATGAATCATATTCTGACAATGAGGCTAAGTGGAATGAAGGGCAGTTGGCTGCAGCTAAAACTCGTCTGTTGGAAGAGGCTAACCGTCGTGTAGAAAGCTTTAAACTTGAAGAAGAATATACTTCTGGTGTCTATGGAAAGACTGCCACAGAACTTAATGAAAGCAACCAAAAGATAAAGGACGCTCTTGCAACTCTAAAAGAGAAGATAGAGAACGCTGAAACAGAAGAGGATGCTAAAGCTATTGCTACACTTTCTGATGTTGTTGATAAGATTGACGGTGACAAAGGTATTCAGAAAGATTACGATGCCCTTGTCGCTAAAGCTAAAAGTGCAAAGGAAGAGTATGCTGCCGACCAAGAGGCTTTGAGGACTCTCAATGCTGAGGTTGAGCGTGTTGGCATATTGCTCAACGGAGGTAAGTACAACAAAGTGGACTACAAGGGTGTTGCTGCAACAGACAACAATGCGGGACGCTTTACAACTGAAATTGGCAATGTAAATGCTCTCATCGATGTCATGAAGGCTGAAATCGCTGTTTCAAATACTAATGAAACAGTTCGTAAGGATAAAGCTGATAGTACTGGTGAAGATTCAAAGGTTGTCCTCGGCTACGACAACCGTCTGAAGGCTATTGAGACACAAGTTAACAACCTCATCACTCTTGCCGGAAATGAGGCAGCCAATGATAAGGCCAAGGACGATTTCGCTACTGCTTTGACAAAAGCTGGAATAGAACAGGCTATTAAAGATGCTGAAACCGGACTTTACAAGGATGAAAACGCTACAGGTGAGGGACGTGCACACTTCTTGAAATTGCATGGCGATTACAAGACTGAATACAATAAGATTTGCAGCGAAAAAGACGCTGCTTACGCAGCAGTGGTTAAGTCTGAACTTGAAGGTGCTTTGAAGGACAATGCCAAATATACAGACACAGCCAAGAATATGGTGGCATGTAGTAAGGCTTTGTCCGACAGACTTGCTGCCGTAAAAGCGAACATAGAAGGTTTGGTGGCTTTGGCTAAGGCTAATGAGACTGAGCATAACAACCAGACAGAAGCTTCCAAGGGTGCATACGAAGCATGGGATAAGGCTTTCAATGATATCACCGGAAAAGAATCTTCAAGTGCTCAGAAAGATGCTATCGCTGAACTTACAAACATAAAGAAAGATCTTGCAGAGTACGATAAGGCTGTGGCTGCTGCCTTTGCAAAAGGCGAGTGTGATGTAAAGAAAGCAGAACTCGAGGCTCAACTTGCTCTGTCAACCAATGCCATCAAGACTCTTTCTGACGGATGGGAAGACATATATAATGCGGCTGTTGCCCAAGATAATGAGGGACGTAAGAAGAGATTTGATGCCGCTTACGATGTTCTCGTTAAGACTTATCAGGACAAGACTGCACTTGTAAACAAACTGAGCAAGCTTTCATACGCTTCAGGAGAATATGCAACAGACAAATTAATAGAAATTACAGGAGAGGGTGGAATATTCTCTTACATTGAGAAAATCCGTACTCTCAAGACAGATGCTGAAGCTTCTTTCAATGCCGTAGAAGTAGGTAAACTTTGGGATGCTGAAGAAGATAACTGTAAACTTGCTAACGATTATAACACAATAATTGAAGGCTTTGCTACAGATTATTCTAATGAGGTGAACAACATTGCACTGACTACATTCAATACAGAAAGAGATGCCGTTCAAGTAAACGTGAATGATGCTGTAAATGAAATGGTCAGTGTTCTTGGTGTCAGAAAAGAAGATTTGAAGAAGAATGCTAATGTTAAGGCTGTTCAGGCAATCATTGACGACGCTAACCAAAAGGCTGCAATAGACGATAAGAACAACTTCGTTAATCCTGATTTCGCTTATCTGCTTGACAGTGAAATCTTGCCTGACTTCGCATCTATTGACACTAAGATAGCAGAATGCAAGGAAAAGACTGCGGTGGAAACATGGAACGATACCATTTCTTCTGCCAATACTTTGGCTGAGGCTGAATATGCTGCAATTGAGGCATTTGGTGTGAATACTCTTGCTGATGGCGCAATTGCTGCTTCGTATGCAGAAAATGAAATGGCTTATATTGACGCGGCTGCAGAGGCATGGAGCACTATTGACGAAAACGAGAAATATGCGAACTATGCTATTGCAAAGGTAGAACTTGATAAGTTCACAATCACAGTGAGCAGACGTGAAGTTGGAAAGGAAAATGACAAACCGGTTTACGAGACTCATTCTGAGGCTTACTGGAATGCAAAAGCCGAAGAAGACCAGCGTCTGGCTAACGATGCAACATATAAAGAAATGCTTGCCACTGTAAACGGATTGCAGGTTCGGCATGACAATGCTGCTACTCATGTGCATTCTATGATGATTATGCTTAATGATAATCTGAATGGACGTCTCAGCACTGCTCAGACAATGATTGACGGATTGCGTCAGCGTGTAGAGGAGACGAAGGGTGTCATTGTTGAAGATGATAAACAGAAATTCAATGATGCCGTGAAAGTTCAGAAGACTGCCATTGAACTTATATGCAGCGATGCCATTGGCAAAGAAAATGCAGCAATAGAAGTGGCTGTCGGCAATCTTTATAAGGACTATGACCTTGCTGCCGCTAAGAATATCGGTGACACTTCTGTTGATATTTATAAGAATATCATCAAGGGATATGAAACAGAGAATGCTGCTATTTACAATGAATTCACTGTCGGTATCATCATCGGATATGATGAGAAAACGAAACTTCCTATATATAAGACGGATGATAAAGGTGTGAATGTGACTACAACTCCGGAAGAAGCACGAATTGCATATCTTGCACTCGAAAAGAAGATAGGTGTCACTAAGTCTGAACTGACAGCCATTTACGATGCTTCTGCTGCAGACAATGCTCTTGTAGTCGTGAATGGAGAGATTGCGAAACTTGAGGCAACTCTTGAAGCTATCAACATTCAGATTACAGATTGTCATGAACCTGTGGTGAACGAGTATCAGGCGGTAATTGATGAGTTCACTGCTGCTGTAGCTGCTCTTAAGGAGTGTGTGGCTCAGGAAGTGGAGGATAACACTATTCTTCTCTACGAGGATGTCAATGTCAGTGCAGCTCAAAGTATTGCAGACAAGTATAAGAATCTTGCATCTGATATGGAAGAAGCAGAGAAGCCTTATGATGTTAATGACGCAGTCTATGCCGCCCTTTCTGATGAGTTGAAAACTTTGCAGGACAAACTTGATGCTGTTGTCAATGCGGCTAAGGATTATGAGTATAAGACTTATGTGGACTGGACAAATCCTGAAACAGGGGAGATTGAGTCTATTCTTTCGCACGAGTACTATTTAAGAACGATTAGTGCTGATATTGCAGAGGAGCAGGCGAGAATAGACGAGTTGAATTCTGAGTATAAACTGATATCAGATTCTAAGATAAACAAGTCTATTGATGAATCTATTAATTCTGCTGAAAGAGTAATGGCATATCATAATGTTTCAGGTACGTATAATAATGTCAGTGAAAGTCATAGTTCAGCATGTTATATGATGAGTCAGATTGCAAACGGCTATGAGGATAAATTCTATACCGATAATATTTGGTCTGAACTTGATGGCACAAACTCTGACATAGATGACAATTTGAAGTTTGCTTATGAGTTCTACAATAGTGTTTACTATTATGGTAAGTGCAATCATGACATTGACGGAAATTATTTCATTGATCCGGAAGATGAGAACTCGACTGTTGAGCAAGAGTTTGACTTCATGGAGCAGTATCCGGCTATCATGGGTAAGCTTACAGAACTGAACGATGCAGTAACTCTGTTTACATCTGATGTATATGACAAGAGTTCGCTTTACGGCGATATCGACAACAACGGTAAGATTAATGTCACGGACTATAACATTGCCCGTAACTATATTATCGGAGTTGAAGAAGTAATGGACTTGTTGGACAATGATGAAGCACGTTTTGCAGCTGCTGATGTGAAAAAAGATGGAGAGATAAACATTGGCGATGTAATACAGATTGCCCAGAAGATTATGTTCGGAGAGTTTGTACCTAATAAGGAAGAAGCTGTTTCGGTACGTCTCTCAGCTCTTATGCCTAATCAGTCTGTTGACAACGAACTTATAGTCACAGCAACCGGTTCAGGTATGAGACAGACTATTAACATCACTATCGCAGATGTCAAGGACTTTGTAGGTGCACAGATGGACATCGTGCTTCCTGCCGGTGTCACTGTGGTTGGCGAGAATGGTGTCAGCGGTCACGACTTCATATCTGGTAATGTCGATGGCACTCACCGTGTATTGCTCAGCAGTCTCGAAGGTGAAGTCTTTGGCGACAATAATCTGGTGACAATTGAGGTTGAGGTTTCTTCTGACTTCAAGGGCGGAGCAATTGAAGTCAAGAATGCCAAGTTCTCTGACGTCAACGGCAAGCTCTACACTATCGGAAACATTTCCGGTGGCGAAGCAACAGGCATTACAGAGCTTACTCTTGGCGAGAAAGTCATAAGCAAAGTTTACTCTGTAGGCGGTCAGCTTATGAATGGTCTGAAGAAGGGCATTAATATCATTGTTAATTCTGACGGAACAACTAAAAAGATTTACAATAAATAATTTCTCTCATTAGTAAATCACCGTCAATGTGGCATGGCAGTTTCAAAGCCGAGTGCTTTTGAGGCTGCCATGTTTTATAAAAAAGAATTTACTCATTTTCTATTTTTAAATAATATATTATGAAACATAGTACGAAATCGGCAATGAAAGTTCTCACGTTGCTTCTCGCTGTTTTTGCGCTTTCCATTAACGCAAAGGCGGACAACGTACTCAGAATAGAGGATTTTTCTATTGTTCCCGGTGAAGAAAAGACTGTGTCCGTGATATTGGACAATAGTGACCCTATCTCAAGCCTTCAGTTTGATGTGCAATTGCCGGAAGGTATTGAGTTTGTTGAAAAGAGCGCAAAGATGAACAAGACACGATTGAAGAATCATTCGCTCCTTACAAGTAAATTGAACGGACTCAGACGTTTCGCTATTTTCACAGAGGCTGAAGACATAAAAGAGTCTGCTTTTGCTGATAATAGCGGTGAAATATTCACATTCAATGTAAAAGCAACTACAGAGTTTAAAGGTGGCACGATGTATGTATCCGGAATTGAAGGCAGTGATGCCACTGTCGCTATACCTGTAGAGCATGACATGAATCCGTTTAGCGTCAAAGTATTTCCTTTTGCCGGCACATTCAGCTTGTCTGCCGAGGCTGTCAGTATGGTGGTTGACGACACAGAACCTACAAGTGTTGACATATCTATTGCCAACAACACTGGTTTGGCAGGTTTGCAGCTTTATATAGATTTGCCGGAAAACCTCATTGTAGAGAGTATCGGAACTGGTGAGCGTGTACCTGACAATTACAAACCGAAACCGTCTCAGCTCGATGCATCCGGTACTGTCATTCTCTCTTCTCTTATGGTTGAGGATTTTGAAGGTGAGGACGGCAATGTTCTCACGCTTAATCTCAAAGCTGTGGGTGTTGTGAGAGGACAGCTGACTGTCAAGAATCTCGTCACAAGCAATACATCAGGCACAACCTTCCGCTTCGAGGGTGAAAAGTCAGTAGAGGTGGTTGCTCTCCCTGCTATGGCTGAACTGACTGACGGTGATTATCTTATCAAGAACGTGGCAACAGGCAAGTTCCTCGGTGGAGCCAACTCTTGGGGCACTCAGGCTTCTCTTGTCGATAATGCGCGCATTTTTACTGTCACTAAGGCAGAAAGTGGTAAATACATTCTTGATTCGCACACTTATAACGCAGCTGAAGCGCATTTCGTTGGTTCAAATGGTTTTGTGGATGCCGACACAACGGAATTTTATGTATTTGGAACAAGTGATGCCGCTACAATCTCTATTGACGAGAACAATTCATTCGGTGCACCTGCCGAAGGTACAGCTCTCGCTATTGATTTAACATACGATGATGCCAATGCCGTATGGCAGTTCATTCCGGTTGCTGATGCTGTGGCTGCTGTCGAGTCCGGCGATATGACTGACGCAACATTCTTGTTGAAAGACGCTTCAATTTCTCGCAACCTTTACAATCCTGAGTTCGAGGCTGTATGGGAAGGCGATACTTTCACCAAGGGCGGAGATAATCATGTGAATTTCTGTGCAGAGAAATGGGGCGGCAACTCACAGGAGTTCGATGTTTATCAGACCATAGATATTCCTAATGGTACGTACCTGATTTCTCTCGATGGTTTCTATCGTTACAATAATACGACAGACAACATCAATGATGTGGCTGTAAAGGCTCATGCCGATGGGACAGAGGCTATATATTCTTATCTCTATGCAAACCATGCCAAGGTTCCTCTTGCAAGTATTGCAGACGATGAGGCTTCTGCGACTCTTGAAAATCTTCCGTTCAACATGACAGAAGCTTCTGAGGCTTTTGCACAAGGCTTGTATAAGAATACACTTAAGGTGGTTGTTGTTGACGGTAAGCTCACTGTCGGAGTGAAGAAGACAAAGCATATTGGTACAGACTGGACTATATGGGACAACTTTACTATCACTAAGGTGGAAGATGCTCCTTATTATGCTGAGATTTATGATGTGTCACTCACTGTGGCAGACGGACAAGTCATAGAAGAGGATGGTACATTCAAAATGTCGATAGGTTGCAAGACGATGGTTGCCCCTGAGGATGTGGCAGGCAAGGCATACGGTACTGTCACATACGTTGTGACCCCGGAAGGCGGCGAGGCTGTTGAAGGCACTGCCGACTTTGATCTTACAAATGAAACTAATATTATCTCTATTCCGGAACTTGCATACAGCACAAGCTACACAGTTTCCGTCAAGTCTGTGTCTGTGAGCTACAAGGAGACAGAAGACGGTGAGTCAATCCTCATCAGTGAGGTTCCTGTCGAGGACGTTGCCGTAAGCTTCACCACCAACGCGGAGCCTGTCGTAGGCACAATCTCCGACATCGCGCTCTCCGTGGCTGACGGTCAGGAGATTGAGGACGGCATGTTCAAGGTTGCGTTCAGCTGCAAGGCGGTCGTGACTCCTGAACAGGCGGCTGCAAGCGCATTCGGAACACTCGCATACGTTGTGACTCCTGAAAGCGGCGAGGCCGTGGAAAGCACTGTAGATTTCAGTCTTGCGGACGAGGCGGTAGAGCTTCTCATCCCAAATCTTGCCTATAATACGCACTACACAGTTTCCGTCAAGTCGGTTTCTATAAGCTACAAGGATGCAGAAACGGAGGAGTCGGTGCTTGTCAATGAGGTGTCTGTTGAGGACGTTGCCGTAAGCTTCACTACTAACATCGATGCCATCAATGGTATTCGTGTTGAAACAATGAAGGACGGCAAGTATATAGAAAATGGTAAAGTTGTTATCATTAAGAATGGTATCAAGTTTAACATTGCGGGTTATAGAATGAAATAAAATGTACTTTATGTAAGTAATCAAAATGAACATTCCCCGACAACAAGAAAAATATTTATAATGAACTTATTTTTCCAAAAAGCGAAATACGTATTATGGATATTTTTGATAGTTGTTAAATTTAATCCCTATTATCCCCTTGGGCTGTGAAGTTCGAGGGGACTTTTTTGTATTCATACGAGTGAAGCAGATATATTCGATAGGTTTCTCATGTGTTTTTGGGTGTTTAAGTAAGTGTATTCACAGACTCCTGTGTGTTAAGTAGGTTTGTGGTTGTATTCAGCAGACTCCTCCGTCGTTACGCGCCACCTCCCCTGTTAGGGGCAATTGCGGAATAGGAGCAATTGGGGAGCTTGCGACGGAGGGCGTGGCGCGATAGCGACGGAGGAGTCTGTTGAAAGCATCCACTAAAACATATAAGCCACATATGAAGGAGTCTGTCGAAACAACCACTAAAAACAGTTACAATCAACTTTTCTGAAATGACAAAATGATATTTTCGCCCGAAATAAAAATTTAACATTTGGAGCGGCTTTTTGCCGATGGCAAAGAGACGAATTTTTTTGCAGTGAAGACAACGTGTTGATAATCAGTAGGATATGATTTTACGGAAAACGCTCAAAAAAACGTGCCGGACGCAATTTTTCAATAATCCCGGATATTCTGATAATCTGTTGACTATTAATGTGTTATGGTATAATCCGCCGTTCCCCTCAAAAAATCGCACTCAAAATCCACTCACTTTTCAGTTCCTGTTCAGATACACTTTCAAAGCAGAGAATTATATATTTCTTAACATTTCAGCCGAAGCAAATTGTCTTTTTCTCCATTCCCCACTGCAATTTTCTTTTCAGCGCGCTGTTTTTATTTTTTCAGCGCACAGTGAAAGAATTTTCAGTGCGCTGAAAATAAAATTGCAGTGCGCTGTGAAGAAAAAAACAGCGCGCTGGAAATTTGAAAACTTAGTAGTGTTTTTTCAAAAACTCTTCGCCGGAGATAAATAAATGTAAAAGAATCGCTCCAAAACGAAACACTATTTCACGATTCATGAAGGCTTTTGAAAATGTGCGCAGAATCCCCGTTCTTCGAGGAAAGTTCGGCGCGCCTCATTTTGACGCGTGCCAGAGGGCTTGGAATTTTAACATTTGACAAAATCAAAAAGATAGTGTTTATGCGTGACTTTGTAAAATGTGATTTTGTTTTATTGAAATATACTATCATTTTGTCAAAATTGAATATGCCTTTAAAAAACGATGTCAAAAATTTTTTTATGGGGCTTCAATTCTATGGAGAACAAGACTTTCTGCACCTGTGCTTACGAGGAGATAAATTGAAGGCTATAGGGGAGGATGGGATTAGATTTGCGACGATTGCAACATAACTGTTATTTCAAAATAATGTCTTATTTCTGCATAATGCAAACAATGGATTTACAAAATGCTTTTCTTTCAATCTTGTTTTTGATTAAATACATAAAAATCATTATCTTTGCACCATCATTTAATATTTATATATGAAAACTTATCTTGTAACAGGGGCAGCCGGTTTTATCGGGGCTAATTATATCAAGTACATTCTTGCAAAGCATGATGACATTAAGGTGGTTATACTTGATGCTTTAACTTATGCCGGTAATCTTAAGACCATCTCTAAGGATATTGATGGGGAGAGATGTATATTTGTTCGTGGAAATATCTGTGACGAGGGGTTAGTCAACCAGCTCTTCAAAGATTATAAGTTTGATTTTGTGGTGAACTTTGCAGCAGAAAGCCACGTGGATCGCAGTATTGAAAATCCGCAGTTGTTCTTGCAGACAAATATTCTCGGTACACAGAATTTGCTTGATGCTGCACGTAAAGCTTGGGTGACAGGCAAAGATGCACAGGGTTATCCGACATGGAGAAATGATGTGCGTTATCATCAGGTGTCAACTGATGAAGTGTATGGTTCGCTTGGAAAGGACGGTTTCTTCACTGAAACTACTCCGCTTTGTCCTCATAGCCCATACAGTGCTTCAAAGACAAGTGCCGATATGATTGTGATGGCATATCGTGATACATATAAGATGCCTGTAAGTATCACACGATGCAGTAACAATTACGGCCCTTACCATTTCCCGGAGAAGCTGATTCCGCTTATAATCAATAATATACTTGAAGGGAAACGTCTTCCGGTTTATGGCGACGGTTCCAATGTGAGAGACTGGTTGTATGTGGAAGACCATTGTAAGGCTATTGACCTTGTTGTGCGTAAAGGTCGTGAAGGTGAGGTTTATAATGTCGGTGGTCATAACGAAAAGACAAACCTTGAGATTGTAAAATTGACTATAAAGACAATCCATGACCTGATGGAGTCGAATCCGGAATACCGTAAGGTGCTGAAAAAGCAAGTGAAGGGTGATGACGGTCAACTGTCAATAGATTGGATTAACGATGATCTTATCACTTTTGTAAAGGATCGTCTTGGGCATGACCAGCGTTATGCAATTGACCCGACAAAGATAAAGGATGAATTAGGCTGGTATCCGGAAACTTGTTTTGCAGAAGGCATTGTGAAAACAATCCGATGGAATCTTGAAAATCAGGAATGGATTGAAGATGTGACAAGTGGCGACTATCAGAAGTATTATGATAATATGTACGGAAAGAAATAAGTTTTTCCGAAAGGTTTCTATAAGCACAACGTGCCTGTAATAAAGTTTTATCTTTAATACAGGCACGTTGCTGTTTTTATTATACACTCGATGATGTATCAAATGGATATATTGTGCAATATTTCTATCAGATTGTGGTCTATCTGCTTGTTGTCGCGTATGGCACGTGAGAACGGCACATATACAATTTCTTCATTGTCTATTCCAATCATCACATTGCGCAACCCTTTCATCAGAGCCTGAATACTTGCCGCACCCATACGGCTGGCGATGATACGGTCGTGAGCCGTAGGATGACCTCCGCGTTGCAGGTGTCCCAGTATCGAAATACGTACATCAAGTTCCGGGAACTGGTTCTTTACAAGTTCTGCATAGTGCATGGCGCCTCCAAGTTTTTCATTTGCGGCAACAAGTACGATGCTGCTTCCTTTGTTCTTGCGGAAACCGTTCTGTATGAAATGATTCAGCTGGTCTTCTTCTATC
>X363_Desmarests_Spiny_Pocket_Mouse__coassemble_455_pt1 | contig 25668 bp, 26 predicted proteins | sample X363_Desmarests_Spiny_Pocket_Mouse__metabat2_low_PE_006 | metagenome-assembled genome bin X363_Desmarests_Spiny_Pocket_Mouse
GAGGGACTTAAAATCCCTTGGCCATTGCGGCTGTGCGGGTTCGAGTCCCGCTTCGGGTACGCAAACGACTGAAATTTTTAAGAATTTCAGTCGTTTTTTTATGCCTCCGAGTCTGCAAACATAAAAACTGATTACCCGCAAAAAGGCTCTTTTTGCAATACAATGTATATTCTTCGGAAAAAAACCGTACCTTTGTAACTAAATTGAAAAGCAAGGTAAAACGATATGTTACAATTTATAAGTTTTGGTAGTGGAAGTTGCGGAAACTGCTACTGTCTGAGCGATGGAAACAGTTCTATTCTTGTCGATGCCGGTGTAAGCCCAAGGCGACTGAAACGTTATTTTCGCGATTATGGCATAAACCAATCAACCATACGCGCACTTATCATCACCCACGACCATGCCGACCATATAAAAGCTGCCGGAAAAATAAGCAGCGAACTGAAAATCCCCGTGTATGCCACAGAGCTTGTACACGAAGGGATAACTCGTAACTTTCATGTAAGGAACAAGATTGAAAGTGAATATGTACAGACCATAGAAAAAGACAAAACTTTTGAAATCGGCCTGTTCAAAATCACTCCGTTTGAGATACCTCATGACTCTATGCAGAATGTGGGATACTCCATCGAACATGAAGGAGAAATCTTCACAATAATGACAGATGTAGGTGCTCCAACCGATAATGTGAAACATTATATCTCAATAAGCAACCATATTGTAATAGAAGCCAACTACGATGTGGAAATGCTGGTCAACGGGAAATACCCTCTTCACCTCAAACAAAGAATTATGAGCGGAACCGGACATTTGTCCAACAGACAAACAGCTGAGGCTTTGGCAGAAAACTTCCATGCCGGACTACAGAATGTATGGCTGTGCCACCTCAGCGAAGAGAACAATCATCCGGAGCTTGCAAGAAAGACCATAGAACAATACTTGCGTTCATACGGCATCATCGCTGATGCCGACTTCACACTTGAGGTGTTGCGAAGAAAAATCCCTACAGGGCCTTTCAACATCAGCAACAAAGAAAACAGTCTATAAATACTTCTACACAACAGCGAGGCGGAGGAAGAGATACACAGTGTATTCTCTCCCTCCGCCTCGCTGTTATGTTCTGTTCCCGTCAGAAAGTCATCCTGACCATGAACCTCACACCCCAGTTGTTCGTTCCGGGGTTGTCAAGATAAGTCAGACGTTTCACGTATTCTACATGAAGAATCTTGAAAATGTTATGCACACCAAGGCGAAGTTCCGCATACGGAGTCTTCTTGTCCATAATCTGAGTGTTGCATTCGTATGTCCCGTCCGCGAGGAAATGCCCCGGGAAATAGAACAAATCACTGTCATTATAGCCAGAAGCAGCAGGATTGTTCTTGTCTGTAAGCGTACCCCACAGCACATTGACACCGATAAACTCCCTCCATTTCAATTTCTTCAAGAGCGGAATACGGTTGAATATCTTTCCATTCAAGTCCCACGACACCATCAAGGACGCATAGCGGTCATTCAGAAACTCCAGATTGGAAATCAAAGAGAAAGTATAGTCCTCCAGAATATAAGACTGGTTGGCTGCCGGATGTATCAACAAAGGAAAAGGAACCTTATTCCATTGGATTCCCGCTTTGGCATCCACATCAATCTTGCCCCAACTTCCAACCCAGAAACGCTTATACATTCCTGCCTCAGTCACATTATAGTCGTATTCACCTCCGAGAAAGCCGTTAATTCCGGCAGTATGACTCACTGTAAATACCGGTGCATCAAGATTGATTTTCAAACGACGCTGCTTCGTATTGACGTATGTGGCACCCGGCTCAAACGTAAATCCGACCTTAAATTCCGAGGTTGTGATGTCTCTGACCCACATCGAAGGATCATTGACCGGCTGACTGACACCGGTCTCCGTATCAAGTATGCCAGTCCCCACTCTTTGATAAAAAAGCGCATCTACAGGCCTGTTGGTAGTACGAGTGAAATTCAGCTTAAACTTCAGTCCCGATTCCCATTCGCGGTCGTATGCCACATGCCACTCCTTAGTATGATTATACTGGTCAACCTTACTTGCATGGAAGGATGTGAACATATTATCCTTATCCGTAGGAATAAACTTATCGAAAGGAGATACAATGTCGTCAAGATAATAGACAGAAATATTGTTCTGAGGAAACTCACGCGGCAGATATGCTTTCTTGTTGAAAGCGTATGTCAGCTGCAATTTTCCATACAGATTCTGAGTTTTCGTTCCGTATGCGGCATATCCGTTCATAAAGAAGTGCGGATTGAAGTTCGCTGTTGTAAGAGCGGAAATACGCAGACGCATCTTGTCATAGTCGTTTGAAGACACGATGGTATTTATAGGCCCTATATCCACCTTGCTCGGATGAAGAGAATCTCCTGTCTCCACAAAGTTCTCGACCAAAGCCTTGAATCCGAAGATGAAATACTTAAATCCTTTCAGACTCTCAATGCGACTGATGAATGTACCCATCTGGCTCTCGCTCTGAGTCAGCTCCACCTTACGATAGCTTTGCCAAAAACTGTCGTCCTGCATCTGGGCATCCGGTTCACGGAATACGCTTCCCTTTATCCTCTTGAACACTTTATTGGGGATTTCCTCAAAGGCAAAGTCCGACAAACGAGTGGTACGCTGCACAAGAAACTTGCCAAGCCACTTGGTGAGCTTCAGCTCAACCAGCATGTCATTGTTGATTGCCACACGCTCACCCGAAGGCAGCTCCGTGAAATCCTGTGTGATAATCATGTTGTCAACAAAGTTCACATCGCTACGCGAAGGTATGTTCAGCTCTACACGACGCACCTGATAGCTCGAATCCGCCATGATAAACAAATGGCCGGAGAAACCGAAATCCTGCTGATTGTTAGGCAGGAAACCAATGTCTATCACCTTGTCGTTGTCGATGAAAATAGTATCCTGTATGTAATACCGGTAAAAACTTATAGCACTGTTCGCAATAGGGCTTTTAAAAGGATACTGGAGCAAACGGCATTCATTCTCATAAATATCCACATCTGTAAACACATCTTTGAGTGTGGTGGTAAATATCTCTCCGGTATTCACCAGCTCCGTAACCCCCTTGTTGCTTTCACCCTTTATCAGCACCTTCTCCGAATGCGGGTCTTTCCGGTAAAAAGTCTCGGAAAGCGTCTCATCCACAGTAAGAGGAAGAATAAGCTTTCCGGTCTCCGGGCACGTCTCCACATGGTCTTTCAAGAATGCAAATTTCTTAAATTCACCCTCCTCAAAAACCCTGTCTGTAAATTCATTGATGGAGAACGTCATCTTCTCATACTTTGTATAGGTAAAGAAGTCCTTCTGCCTGAGGTCACTCATCTTCTTCGCCGCAATGACCTTACGCATCAGCTCCACAGCGGGATTATTCTTTCTGCTATATTTGGTCTTCTTCGCAGTGATAGTCACTCCCTGCAACTTGCGCGGCTCCGGCACAAGCCTGATTGTCAGATTCTTCTTTTTTCCCGGGACGAGCTTCACCACTTGTTTGACATAGCCCATTGTAGAAACCGTAAGTTCGTTCCACGAAGAATCTTCCTTCACGACAAAACGTCCGTTCTCATCCGTTTGCTCACCTACATTCTTCCCCTCATAATAGACATTCACAAAGTCCAGAGGCTGCCTGGTCTTTGAGTCTATAACGACTCCTGTCACCTGAGCATTGACAGCCAAAGTGCAGAATATCCATACAGAAAACAGGAAGAAATATCTCAAAACATATTTTTTCAACATGTCAGTACAGGTTTATATGATTGCAAATCAAATACAGTCTCAACCTTACTCAGTCACTGCCGCTATTTCTCTCCTCAAAAAAATGTCCTTTAAGCAGAAAATAGTGTCCCGGAAGAAACCTTCAGGCATATTGTAAAAAATAAAGCCTCAAAGTTCCTCTCCCCAAAAGGAGAAAGAAACGATGAAGCTTTTCATGGTTTTATATTCTCAGAAAAAGAAATCAATCAATTTCCTCATCAGCCTCATATCCACCCATTTCACGGATAGCATTCTTCAACATGGTATATTGCTGGAAGAGGTGGTTGACAGCAACCTCGCCCTTTGTATAGTCATGCATCGGTGACTTAAGGAAGAAGCTGAGGAAACGCTGTATGCCGAAACGTCCGGCACGAGCAGCAAGGTCTGAAAGCAGACAGAGGTCGAGCAACAGCGGTGCTGCGAGAATAGAGTCGCGGCAGAGGAAGTTAATCTTTATCTGCATCGGATAGCCCATCCAACCGAAGATGTCGATATTGTCCCAACCTTCCTTGTTGTCGTTGCGAGGAGGATAATAGTTGATTCTTACCTTATGATAATAGTCTGTATAGAGGTCAGGCTGTTCTTCCGGCACAAGGATAGACTCCAGTGTAGAAAGCTTTGACACCTCTTTTGTACGGAAGTTTGCCGGCTCATCCAACACAAGACCGTCTCTGTTTCCAAGGATGTTTGTAGAGAACCATCCGCTCAGTCCGAGGCAGCGAGTACCGATAATCGGAGCGAAACCAGACTTCACAAGTGTCTGTCCAGTCTTGAAGTCCTTTCCGGCAATCGGCATCTGTGTCTTCTCGGCAAGCTCCCACATAGCAGGAATATCGACTGTTGTGTTCGGAGCACCCATGATGAACGGAGCACCCTCGGCAAGTGCTGCATACGCATAACACATTGAAGGAGCAATATGTTCAGTGTCGTTATCCTTCATTGCCTGTTCAAGCGCAGCAAGAGTTCCGTGTACCGGCTCATAGATAGGCACAAAAATCTCAGTCGATGCAGCCCATGCCACAACGATACGATCACATCCGTTGTCAGCCTTGAACTTACGTATGTCCTCACGAAGTTCTTCAACCATTTCCCAACGTGTCTTGCAGTCTTTCACATTGTCACCGTCAAGACGCTTTGCAAAGTTCTTGTCGAAAGCAGCCTTCAAAGGAACAATCTTTTCAAGTTCGTCCTTGACCGGCTCTATGTCCTTTTCTTTCAAGACCTCTGCATACATAGCAGAACGATAAGCATCGGCAGGATAAACATCCCACGCACCGAATACTATATCATCAAGAGATGCCAATGGAACAATATCTGAATAATGAAGATATTTCTTATCTGCTCCCTTACCGACACGAATCTTGTCATATTGTGTCATAGAACCTACAGGTTTTGCCAACCCTTTACGAGCCATAAGCACACCTGTCATAAAAGTTGAAGTTACAGCACCAAGACCAACAACCATTATTCCTAATTTGCCGTTGGCTGGCTTAACATTCTGTTTTTCCATTTTTGTATATACTTTTATTAGTTACAAAATTACAGTTTGCAAAATTAATGAATTTAAGGTGTTCGGCATAGACCTTTTTGTCCACAATTATGTCTGAAAAGTAATCAAATAGCATTTTTCTTCCTTTTCTATTCATTCACATCCATAAATTATCTTAATCTCATGATATATTTTGTGAAAACATTTCTGCTTTTCAATTGTTTTTACACATTAATTATAACCATATTCAAGACTCCCATAAAAAAATTTTTGACATCGTTTTTTGGAGGAATGTTCCGTTTTGACAAAATGCAATAAATCAGCCGTATTTTATTTCATTTTGCGCACTTATTCCTAATTTACTATCTTTTTGATTTTTTCAAATGTTAAAATTCTAAGCCCTCTGGAATGCTTCAAAATGAAGCGCGACGAACTTTTCTCGAAGAATGGGGATTTTACGCGCATTTCCAAAGGCTTCCGCAAATTGTAAAATAGTGTTTCATTTTTAGGTGGTTCTTTTACATTTATTTATCTCTGGCGAAGAGTCTTTTAGAAAAAACTACTAAATTTTCAAATTTTCAGCGCACTGTCGTCAAATTTTCAGCGCACTGCAATTTTATTTGCAGCACACTGGAAATTCTTTCACTGTGCGCTGAAAAATTCAAAACAGCGCGCTGAAAATAAAAAAACACAGGGAAACGGAAAAAAGCACAATGGGCTTCGATTGAAATGTTAAAAAGTATATAAATTTCTGCCTTGGAAGAGCGTCTGAACAAGAACTCAAAATCGAGTGAATTTTTGAGGACATCTGAAGGTGGAAACGGTATATTTAGATATAAGCTATTAATAATCAGCAGATTATCAAAGCATTCAAAATTCTCGAAAAATTGCGCCCGGTGAACTTTTTTGAGCATTTTGACAAATTTCATATTCCATTGATTATCAATAATTTATCTTTACATTAAAAATCTCATCCTTTCGCCATCGGCAAAAAATCGCTTCAAGTGTTAAATTTTCATTTTGGACGAAAATATCATTTTGTCAAATTGAAAAAATCATTTTGAGCACGTTCTTTTGCTGTTTACAAATAGAGATATTTGATATATTCAGTGGATGCTTGCGACAGAAAAGTCGGTGAGTACACTCGCTTAAACAAAAGAAAAAAATCAGCCTACCAACTCCACAAATCCAGTAAATCCATATCTTTGCAAGAGATAAGCAATAAGTACCCACAGATAAAAACTCAAAACGAACAATGTATCTGATAGCAGACAGCGGTTCAACCAAAACTGAATGGTGCATCACAAACGGCACCACTTTCAACAAAATCATCACCACCAGCGGTATCAACCCGGTTTTACAGAAAGAAGAAGAAATCTGCCATATCCTCAATGCAGAACTCATCACTCAAATACACTCCGAGAAAGAAGACATAGACCATATATATTTCTACGGTGCCGGATGCACCCAAGAGAACATCCCTGTGGTGACGTCTGCTCTGAACAAAGTATTCAGCCATACAGGAACGGTGTTTGTAGGAAGCGACCTTCTTGGCGCGGCCCATGCACTCTGCGGCAACACTCCCGGAGTTGTGTGCATACTCGGTACTGGGGCCAATTCGTGTCTATACAACGGTAAGGAAATCATTGAGCAGGTTTCTCCGCTCGGATTTATCCTCGGCGACGAAGGGAGCGGAGCATATATCGGAAAAAGACTGGTAAGCGATGTACTGAAAAACCAGCTGCCGAAGGACTTGTGCGAACTGTTTATGGAACAGACACAACTTACACCTGCCACAATCATCCGGAAGGTATATCGTGAACCAATGCCCAACCGCTTTCTCGCCTCTTTGTCTAAATTCTGTTATGAAAACCGCAACCACAAGGCGATAAAGGAATTGTTGATTGACAGCTTCGACAGCTTCTTTAAGCGGAATGTAAACCAATACGTTTACAATCGGAAAGACACCCACACTTACTATGAGAGGAAAGCCAACTTTGTCGGTTCCATAGCCTACTATTACAGGGAGGAACTCCATGCGGCAGCCAACTTGAACGGATTTACTCTCGGGAAAATCATCCGCAATCCCATCGAAGAGTTGGTAAAATATCGGATAGGTGCGTCCTCCATTTGATGTATAACAGAAAACTCCTCTGCCGAAATCGCCTTAGTCCGGATGTGTGTCTGACAAATCCCAACTAAAGCAATTCCGACAGAGGAGTCTGTCAAAATACACTCACAACTTAAAAGATTATTTCTTACGCTGAGTAGGTCTGTTCTTGACTCTCTGCCTTATCTCAGCCTTGTGCTTTGCAGCTCCAGAACCGTGAGCACCGGTCTGGTATGCTTTCTTCCGAGCTTTGGTCTTCACCTTGTCCGGGTTTTCTCTGTTCGGCTTGAATCCTCCTCCAAACGTAATGCCATTCATTATAGCATCGCGTACTTCCTTGTCTGAAGCCATCGTGTATAATTTTGCAGTTTTATCAATGATGGAACAATCTGATTCCGGTAAATGCCATTGCTATTCCGTATTTGTCGCAAGTGTCGATAACATGGTCGTCACGTACAGAGCCTCCTGCCTGTGCGATATATTCCACTCCACTCTTGTGCGCACGCTCTATGTTGTCTCCGAACGGGAAGAACGCATCACTGCCCAGACATACACCGGTGTTCTGTGCAATCCATTCCTTCTTCTCTTCTGCGGTCAGCGGTTCCGGCTTTTCTGTAAAGAACTGCTGCCATGTGCCTTCACGAAGAACGTCTTCGTATTCGTCGCCAATATATACATCAATGGTATTGTCGCGGTCTGCGCGTCTGATATTCTCTTTGAAAGGCAGGTTCATCACCTTTGGACACTGACGGAGCCACCATATATCAGCCTTGTTTCCGGCAAGACGGGTACAATGAATACGGCTCTGCTGTCCAGCACCGATACCGATGGCTTGTCCGTCCTTGACATAGCAGACAGAATTAGACTGTGTATATTTCAGAGTGATGAGCGCAATTTTGAGGTCACGCTTTGCATTCTCCGGGAAAGATTTGTTCTGAGTCGGGATATTCTCGAAAAGATTATCACCGGAAAGGTCTATCTCATTGCGTCCCTGCTCGAAAGTAACCCCAAACACCTGCTTGCGTTCTATCGGAGCCGGACGATACTCAGGGTCAATCTTGATTACATTATAAGTACCCTTACGCTTCTCTTTCAGAATCTCAAGAGCCTCAGGTGTATAGTCGGGAGCTATCACACCATCGCTGACTTCGCGTTTGATGAGCAAAGCTGTCACCTCATCACAAGTATCGCTGAGCGCAATAAAATCACCATACGAAGACATACGGTCAGCCCCTCTCGCACGTGCGTATGCAGTAGCCACAGGAGAGAGCGGCATCTTGATGTCATCCACAAAATAAATCTTTTTCAGTGTGTCGCTCATAGGAGCACCGACAGCCGCGCCCGCAGGACTTACATGCTTGAACGATGCGGCAGCAGCCATTCCTGTGGCCGCTTTAAGTTCTTTTACAAGCTGCCACGAATTAAGAGCATCAAGCAGATTGATGTATCCGGGACGTCCATTAAGAATCTCGATAGGGAGTTCACCTTCTTCCATATAAACTCTGGAAGGTTTCTGGTTGGGATTGCAACCATACTTCAAAGCCAATTCTGTCATACGATATATGATTTTGCAGTTTCTTATTTTGAAAGTGCAAAGTTACAGAGAATCTTTGGAATAAACGAATATTAGCTTCGCCGACTTGGAGAAAGGTGGAAAAATTAGAATCAATCGTCTGTCACACTAACAATATCATTTCTTCTGATATACCATATATATCCTTTGACATTCATATATCCCATCTGTTTCAACAAGTGCATATATTCACGCACTTGCTCTTCATGTTCCACACTCTGCTTACCGGTCTTATAATCAATCACAATCGTTTCATCCTCCGACATGACAACCCTGTCCGGTCTGCGCTCTTTCACATTTCCCTTTTCATCCTTGAAGATAATGCTGCACTCATTGAAAGTCTGCCATTTCGGAGAAAACCATGTAGCCGCCCGGGTATTGCTGAATGCCTTGCGGACAAGTCGGGTTACGTCATCCCTGTATTTCACACTGGCAAAACAGCCCTCGCCATCCAGTTCTCTGACCACTTTATCTATATCGTCAGGGGTCTCAATCATGGCGAACAGGCGATGAAACAACAGTCCTTCGTCAATATATTCCTGCTCTCTTGCATTCTCCTCCTCATCATTGATAAACTGGGCAGACTTGTTTGACTGTCTAAATTCTGCCAATGTATCAAAATATTCAAACCTTGAACTAATCTGGCTATATGCCCTGTTCACGACATTCTCATCCTCTTCGTTCTGTTTCTGCCGGCTCTCCACAAGAGTGCCCCGCTCATGCCGAACCAGCAACCCCGGTATTTCCGTTTCAGAAAAATTATCCGGAAGTGCCTTGCATATAAGCCTGTACAAATTTCCCGTCACACCGTCTTCCTTCTTCTTTTCCGGATTCTTCCCCGTAAAAATGAACAGATTGTTTTCCGCACGCGTGAAAGCCACATAAATGAGATTCAGGTTATCCACATAATTTCTCAACACTTCCTCTTCGTAATCTTTTCTGAAAATGGAATCGTATGCCTTCTCCGTAAAATCAACCGGAGCAAGAGGAAGTTCGTTGAAAGGTTCTCTGTCTGGCTCACACCACATCAGCGAAGGTCCGCCAGCACGGCTCTTGCAGACAAGTTCCCAATCGCAGAACGGTACAAGAACCGTATGGAACTCCAGTCCTTTAGACTTATGTATGGACATGATACGTATGCCGTCAGCAGCTCCGTTGGGAATAGTCTTCTCCCTCAGTGTCTCTTCCCAGTAAGCGATGAAACTGTCTATATCCGAAGGATTATCTTTCAGATAAGCAGTCAGACAGTCGTAGAAACAGAAAAGATAAGCATCCTGATTCTTAATTCTGTCAAGCGAAAACATTTTGTACAACTCTTCCGAAAGTTCATATAAAGGCATGACAGACAGATATTCCTCTTTCATGCAAAATTCTTCCGGAAGCAAACTGTCGATTTGTTCCCTGTCTCCAAGAAACGACTCGTCTATGCCGCAAACATTTCCCATCACCACAGTCTGGAACTTGTAGGCAAGCGTAGATCTAACAAAGTTATCGGCAGGATTAGCAATCAGTTTCAAAGCAAGAACAATAAGCAGCAGTGCAGGTGACGAATCAAGCCGGAATGCTTCATCGCTCACAATTCTTACCTCCGGTTTATGTGCGGCAAAATATTCGCTAATAGCCGGAATCTGCTTATTGAAACGGATAAGGATGGTCATGTCATTCTCACTGACTCCTCGCCGTTTCAGTTCATCCACCGTATCTGCCAGCCTCGCCAATGTGGCATCCACATAACTGATTTCACAGCAATCCGCTTCTTCACCATCGGCAGTGTCCGCCGAAGCATATCCGGCAACAGAAAGAGAATTGCCATTGATGGCATCACTTCCGCATCCGTCTATACATTCCACTCCCACATAGCCTTGTCCTATTTTTCTGTCAGACACTTTCTGTTGCACGTCCGAGTATGCACGAAGCAAATCGGAGGAATCTTCACCACACATCGTCCGATAGTCATCATTAAGAATCTTCACCGCAGATGAGAAAAAAGCGTTGTTGAATGTGATGACTTCTTCCGAACTTCTGTAATTGGTACTCAGCAGAATTTCTTCCGACTGTCTGCCGAACACACCGTCGCCTATATTGTTAAGAATACTCCAATCGCTGTTTCTGAAACGGTATATGCTCTGTTTCACATCACCCACAATCAGACATTCATTCGCAGAAGACAGGCTGTTGGCAAGCAATGGCTTGAAATTCTCCCACTGAAGCCCGGATGTGTCCTGAAACTCATCTATCATAATATGATTGAAGCGCGTTCCAGTTTTTTCATATATAAAAGGAATGTCACTTCCGTCTATCAAATCGCGTAAGAAATGGGCTGTATCAGCCAACAGAAAACGGTTCGCCTCCATATTCAATTCACGAACCTTTGAGTTTATCACGTTCAGCAACATGACATGGTTGATGTGCTTCAACACAACTTCCACCGTGGTGCAGAGAGTCCTCCCCGCCACCACCCTGTCGAGAAGACCGATGAACAATGTTTCTGCAAGCGCGCGCACTTGCTCATTGTTCTTTCCCCATTCATCGGCATTGCCAATTCGCTTCTTCACCGATGCAGAGATATTCGGACTTTTCCCTTCTGCAAGCTTTTCGAAGAAAGGGTATATCCCTGAATTTCCGCTTCCGCCTTTAAAGTCTGAAACTTTAAGCCCTTCACGCGCACAAGCCTCCATGAATGCAGCCCCACAAGCTTTTGCCTCTTCCTCCAAGCTTGTTCTCATCGCATTGAGCTTGCGTTTATACTCAACGAGAAAACTACGGTCACTGATTTTCTGTCTGACGGCAGCACCTTTCTGCAAGAAATGTTCGTTGAAGATATTGCGTCCAAACTTCTCAATCTCATCATCAATCTTCCAGTTCTTGTCGTCTTCAATCTTTTCCTCGATGAAGCCGATGATTGATTTGAACACCTCTGTCTTCTCCTCCAACCGGTCTATAATTCCCTTCACAGCCTCCGCCAGTACCTCGCTGTCGTTAAGATCGACACGCAGATTGGCGGTAAGGTCAAGTTCATGCGCAAGTTCACGGATAATGGATTGAAAGAACGAGTCGATAGTCTCTATGCGGAATCGGCTGTAGTTATGTATCATACTCGACAGTGCAACCGCCGCCCGCTCACGAATCTCTTCGTCCGTAAGTCCGAGAGCCTGTATCTCCTCACATTCCTTTATCCTGTTAAAATAGCCCTGCGAGCTTCCAAGCCCTTTTGCTATTCCATTCAGCTGTCCGATTATTCGCGTCTTCATTTCAGCCGTAGCCTTATTGGTAAACGTCACAGCAAGAATATGCCTATATTCAAAAGGGTTGATAATGAGCAGTTTTATATATTCCACGGCCAGCGTAAATGTTTTTCCGCTTCCTGCCGAGGCCTTATAAATCTTTAATGGGCGCAACATAGTCTTCACTTTTCATGTTTAATTGACAGCCAAAGTTAGCTCTATTTTTCCGATTACCCCAAATGATTGGTCCAATAACTCCTCATAGACAGACAAAACCTTTGAAACATCCGCCAAAGCCCATACACAGACAGTCTGCCAAGTATATTCCCATTATCACATCATATTGCAGTAATATTTGAAATATATTCTTTACTTTTGCAATATGTTATCCATATTGATACCCTGTTACAACTACGACTGCCGCAAATTGGTAAGTTCGTTGCAGAAACAAGGCGAATCTCTCAAGACGGACTATGAAATAATAGTAGGAGATGATGCCTCTGACAATGCAGAGATTGTTTCTTTAAATGAAGAAATCAATGCTCTGCCTCATTGCATATATTCCGTATGTGAAAAAAATCTTGGACGGGCGGAAAACAGAAACCGTATGGCGGAAATGTCACAAGGCGACTGGCTACTGTTCATCGACTGCGATGCCCAAGTTTGTTCCGACAAGTTTCTTCAAAGCTACATGGAAGCTACCGGACGCGCTCGCGTAATATGTGGAGGATTATGCCATCCTCCGGTCAATCCTTGCCCGGATGCCACTCTCAGATACAAATATGAGCATAAGGCGGATGCACGTCGTTCTGCAGCAGAGCGTTCAAAGAATCCGTATATGCAGTTGAGCGCATTCAATCTGATGATGAGACGGGATGTTTTCATGTCCATCAAATTCGACAAGGACTGCCGTGAATACGGGTATGAAGACGCGCTGATGGGAGTGGAACTACACAAACGCAATATAGAAATTCTGCATATCGACAATCCCATCGTGCATATTGGACTGGAATCTAATGCCATTTTCCTGAAAAAATCAGAAACTGCGTTACACACTCTCTACGGTCTGAAAGGAAAAATGGGCAACCATAGTCATGTGGAGAATATGGCAACCAAGCTGAAAATATACCATCTGGATAAAATATACACTTGGTTTTACAGTATATTCAGAAAAAATATGAGGAAGAATCTATTGGGCAAGAATCCTTCATTGTTCATCTTCTCGCTCTATAAATTAGGATTCTTTCTGAATATCAAAGGTTAAAGCAACACCCACCTATCCGAACAATTGTCCATGAGACACTTGTAGAGCTGCACCCCGGTGCAGCCGCCACTGTGACAGGTGTTTCTTCGTGGAGACACGGATGCACCGGGGTGCAGCCCTACATTGACAATCAATGATTACAACAGATTACTCCGTTGTTCGTACAAAGCATTGTGAATACATCCGCTTAAACAATAGAGAGGTCTATTGAAAACAATTATAAAACTATCAAACAAGTTTTCTAATAGTTACATAAGAACCTCTAAATAGGAAGCTCTTGATTATCAAACTTACAAATCAAAATATAACATACCATACTGATTATTATATACATCCATTACATACTCGAAAAAATATTCGTCACCAACAGTAAATGATCTCATATCACGAAATGTTAAACAACAATACCAAAGCCTTCCACTAATTACCCAAGAGAAAATAACACTTGATGGTGTCAAACCTGTACCGGGATGTCCAATCTCTTTGAATGTTGAAGTTACACGATCATAAACATTAAAAGAAGGATGAATTTTTATTATTAATGATTCACATTTCCAAAACACATCTTGTTGAGCTGTTAATAACATCTGTTTATTAACATCCGCTGGTTCAGCATAACCTCCTGTTTTATATTCACATACAATTCCAAAAGTAGTAGCATTCATTGGATGAAACGCACCCATACTCGAAGCTCCATTTGTCAATGTAAAGGTATGTGCCTTATTCCAATTCAACTCTTCCAAACTATTCATCGACAGAGTTTCATCAAGAATCTGAGCATCAGTTCTTAAACCCATGAAACAAAAACAAATAAAAAACAAAACAATGTTAGTAGATATTTTTTTCATAAAAGATAATTTCATTATTAAATTGTATAAATGATAATATTGTCAGATAATAAAAAACGGCGGTGTAAGATACACCGCCGTTTTAGTTTGAGGTTATCTATTTCCGATATTTACTTTACAATATATTTCTTTCCATTAAGAATATATACACCCTTTGCAAGACCGTTTACAGATTTTACATTTGTGCGTACCACACGTCCGCTGAGGTCATAAACATTACCAGCATTAGCTCCGGCTACAGCATTCACACGGTCAATGCCCACGTAAGTAGCTTCATTGACAAGCTTCACATTGAAGATATAACGCTTTCCATTGTAGTCAAGAGCAAGTTTAACTATATAAGACGCTCCGTCTGCAATAGGTTCAAGAGTATATGCATTCAACAGATACTTGTTAGACTCTCCATCAAAAATGAATCCAGCATAGAAGAGGATATTCTCAACTTCACCTTCAGTCAATACTACATAACCGTTTTCATTGAATGGGAATCCACCGTTTACATCGTCTAAACCATTAACCGTATAAGTTCTTGCTGAAACAGGTGCTTTCCACTCAACACTTTCAAGAAGTGATTCATCCTCGATTTCCAATGCTTCCATTGCTGATGTGAAATCCACATTAAGTTTAGTCAAGTCTTCATCTGTAGCATACGCTAAAATGTTTTCCTCACCAACAAGCTCAACTTGAGTACCGTCTTCAACAAATTCTACTATATAGTTTATTGTATAATAGTTTCCATTATCCGGATTTACGAGGAAAAGTTTTCCTGTATAAATTGTTCCGGCAGGGTCTTCATTAGGGTAATGTCCCCAATTGAATGTTCCATTACTGTAATGTTGGAAGAAAATCTTATTTGCATTACCATCACCCCACTCGCCTCTGTATCCTTCTGCTGTCAACCAAAATCCAGCACCTTCGGCTGAATAGTTATCTGTAAACGTCAGTTCTTCCGGATTTTCTTCTGATGGTGCAGCATAAGCATATAACATGAAATCTCCACTTTCAAGACCAGTAAGTTCTTTTGCTCTTTCAAAGTTTATTGACACATTGCCTATTTCATATTCGCTGTGATTCGCTATGCCTTGTATATAAATTTCTTCCGAACCAACTTCTGTTAATGTTTCATATTGTTTTGCCTCCTCAATTTGCATATTTACAGTAATTTCATATAATTTCCCATTGAAAGCGAAATATAACTTACCTGTACAAAGTTCACCGCCATTAAATACACTCGGCATGTGTCCTATTTTAATAGTTCCAGATTCTGCATCGAAGGTTGCAAACCACATTTGTTTTGTCACATCCCAATCTGTAACAACACCATCAGGTGTCATATAGAATCCCGGATGAGGGGTTGCTGTATATTGGTCATCTGAGAATCCTTCAAGACCTCCATCTGCGTTGAGTGCCAAAAGTGTCATATTTGAAACTTCACATCCAAGCAATGCCGCAATTTCTTCAGTGTTGATTTCGCGGTCTGTCGTTGTATATCCAAGAGATCTGTTACGTTCAACTTCCAAGATTCCCTCACCGACTTTTTCATACATATCTGGAGTAATAACAGTAGGAGCTACAGTAGTAGCTTTTACATTAATCTGATATGCCTTGTCGCCATAGATAACATAGAGAACAGTCGTGCGGATGTCACCTTCTTTCACTGTGATAGGGTTAATTCTTGCATAGAGCTGACTTGTCTCTTCGTCAAATCCGAGATTGACAATACTGAAGACATCGGCATAGTTCTGGGAAATAGCAGTACAAACTGTAGTTGCATCATCTCCAAGAACGAAATACAAACCGTCTCCTTGAGTATATTTCATCAATGTGTCAGTCTTGCAGTCGCCTTCTGTCTGCGTCTCATCATAGTTCCAAGCCATAACCATATTCTTGATTATAGCCGGCATCTCTTCAGCAGGAATTCCCCACGCATTGATAACATCACCGAGATCAACTCTGAGGTCTGCACCTACACGGTATGTGATATCTACATTGACATCTGTCGAACCGATTACATTAAGCTTTGAAATCTCATTTGTTGCTTCAGGCAATTCCAACGGCTTCTTAACTGTAAGTTCAAAGTTGAATGTCACTGTGTTTTCACCATTCTTCAAATAAATAGTAGTGGTGTAAGTAGTACCGCCCACACATCTGTTCGGGTACTGACCAATCCAATAAGTAAATTCATCATTGTCAGCATCTGTTATAAGCTGAGTGAAGAACACAGACTTATGTTCTACCGAATTATCATTGCCATAAGGCACTACAGTACCGTCAGGAGCATGCCAGAAACCTCCGAGAAGCCCTTGTGTGTTCCAGTTCGTCAGATTTTTCTGTTCTGTTGAATCACAGCACCAGAACATGGATGTGGTAGCTGTTTCTGATGAAGGGCTTTGCACTGCAGCAAATGCTTCCTGCATGGCAGCAGCAGACTCGTATCCGGCTGCCTTTGCCACTTCGTCATAGCTAAATGTCACAGCCACATGACTCCAATCGTTTGTAGGGTATTGCACACCCTTGACTTCAAATGTTTTCTGTGCTGATGCACTTGCCACACCGGCAAATAATGCAACTATCCACAGACTGAGATAAGTAAATGTTTTTCTCATAAAAGATAAGTTTTTAAATGTTATTAGTCGCTGTAAAGATATGTAAAAATCATGACACGAAACAAACATTTTTCCACTTTTTTCAATCATTTCATATTGAAAGTCATGTTTTGATTTATCAGAAGTTGTTTTATTTCTTATTTTTTATTAAAAAATGGTATGTACTCACATATTGTTTTTTATCGTTTTGCATGGGGCAACAGTCCGTTGAACTTGCAAATAAAATAAATATCTGTGCAAGGAGGAATTAGAAACAGTGCACTAAAAACTCAAATCCACACTGTGGTTTTTATAATCAGCAGTGTGGTTTACAAAATCCACAGTGTGGTTTTTACAATCCGCAGTGTGGATTTGAGATTTTAATGCACTGTTTTCGATTCTTTTCCGCACATACAATATGTTTTCAGGGCATTCTCTGTATATAATTAAGACTATTTTTTATCTATTATAGTACGCTGTAACTACTCACTTATCCAAATCTGTCGGCCGTAAGACGCTTGTAGGGCTGTAACCTTTGTAACAGTTTTTTTCTTTGTGGAGAAGCGGATGCACCGGGGTGCATCCCTACTAAGTAGTAGTATTCACAAACTCCTCCGTATAACCGTACAAAGCATTGTGAGGAGTCTGTGAGTACATCCACTAAAATAACCACAACCACTTAAACAACCGCACTCATCAATATTTTATGATATATCCATTGCACTGTCTCCATATTCTATGCCCCAGAATCCAAAACGGTGCTGATATAACTTCTTCCGGATATTTCAACAGAAAACGGAGATTGCGTTTTTGCCGCCTTACAAAACGCGACAAGAGACTTTCATGCTGTTTGCGCGTCTCGTTATATAGCCCGAAATTGCCGGTCTGCAGAATTTCTTTCAAAAGGAAATCGCCTTCTTTCGCATTCATAGGAACAATCATATACTGTTCTTCCAGACCGAACACCTCATGCAATACATACATCACAGCGGCACAGAATCGGGTCAGCCCTAAAGAGGACAAGGTTTGGCGCAGTTCTTTCAGACACATAGCGTCCCTCTTCTGCTCCTTCATCACATAATAATAGTCAAGACACTGGCGCAATCCAATCCCTTCATCAAACAGATGGCGATAGATATGCACCAGAATGAATATGACATTGAAGGTGTTGGTAGGCATGAAATAAGTAGCATCCGGAGATTTCCGAATAAAGTTGTATTGGCGAGCAAACCATTTCTGCAAACGAAAGTTCCTAAGAGGAGAATAGAACCACGATATGCGATAATGAAGTTCCACTTCAATCTTATTATTCTCACTAATCGGCAATGTCACGACCTTGCCATCGGCAGTCCGCGTTGTCGCCACTTGTATATCCACATGATGATATACAGCCTCCGCATCCTTGTCTATTCCACGGGCATATCGAACCACACGTCTGGCAAACGAGGAAACAGGCTCTGCCGTCCTCCCCTCTCCCGGAACCACCAGCACATCTATGTCCCCGCTCTGCCTCCTCAAAGGTTCGGGATAGAGCGAAGCCATACCCTGTCCTTTAAGCATACAGCTGCCGAACCCTGCCGCCGACAACAAGGCTGTTATCTCTCCGCATTTCAGATTCAGCCACTTGTTCCGTTGCTCAATCTTTCCGGCAACGAAAGCCCAATGTCTCATGAGTTGTTTGGGAGGGCACTGCACTTCCGGCAGCTTTTCAATGGCAGAAACGCATATCCCAATCAGGGCCTGACGCTTTGCCATGTCCATCATATAAAGCCAGTCGGCATACGTGGGTACTTCCGTGAACCGGTCTCTTTTCCCCAATGCTATCTGAACGAGCTGAAAGAATTTATCCATAATATTATATATAAGGTAGGACTGAAAGGCTTCTGTTCGAGAAAGAAGCCCATGAGGATACAAGAAAGCGGCAAGGCGATGGACAACTTGTAACAAAGCAGTTCACATCATCTTGCCGCTGTTTTTTTTTATTTTTCAAACCAGTCTTCAAGCGACGGCGAATACCATTCAGCCGTTTTGTCTTCTCCCACAGAATAAATAAAGAAAGCCTTGAGTTCCTTATGACGTTCAAGCACCTTCTTGGCTTCTTCAAGCCCCATCACCATGAAAGAGGTGGCATAGGCATCTGCCACAGCGCAATCGTCGGCAATTACGGTAGAGGACAGAATGCTGTGCTGCACAGGATAGCCGGTGCGAGGGTCAATTGTATGGGCATACCTTTTGTTGTCTTTTATATAGAAGTTACGGTAATTGCCGGAAGTCGCCATAGAGGCATCGGAAATTCTCAGTATCTGCTCAATGTCGTTCTGCATACACAAGGAATCGTCTTCCGGTTTTGTTATGCCTATTTTCCATAACATGCCGCGAGGATTGTACCCTCTCACTCTCACTTCTCCTCCTATCTCAACCATATAGTTCTTTATGCCCTTGCTTTCAAGAAATTCTCCAACGGCATCCACTCCATAACCTTTTGCAATGGCACTGCAGTCGAGCATACTCTGCGGGATTTCCTTTATCACTTTTCTGTTCTCCAGTCTCACCTTGTCCATGCCCACTATTCTCTTCAGACTGTCAATCAGCGCATCGCTCACCCCATCGATGTTCTTGAAACCGAATCCCCACGCGTTCACTAAAGGTGCCACGGTGATGTCGAAAGCTCCGTCTGTCTCTTTCGATATAGTCTGTGCAAGGGTGAACACCTTGACAAAATGTTCATCCACCACAGTGTCCCGGTTGTTGTTCACGGCTGTGATGACAGAATTTTTATTGAAAGGGGACAGAGAATTATCTACACCGTTCAACACACTCAGCACACTGTCTTTCAAGTCCGCGTCATGTTCATACGTTATATGATAGATAGTTCCAAAGATTGTGCCCTCACACTTTTGTAGCATATTCTGTGACCAGACTTCTCCTTTTGCCCCTTTTTCTCCAGCCTCATTTCCGGTGGAATTTGTACGTGCCACATACACAGTACCCACACACAGAAGAATAATAAAAGGAATATGCCACCATTTACGCTTACGGCTTTTTTCCGTTATCTCTTTTTCTTGTTCCATTGACTCAAAGTTTTATTGTAAATTATATTTCATGTAATATCTGCCGGAAGAAACACCGAAGCTTCATGCCTCACGCGTTCAAATGCTCTATGAGTACCTTCATGCCGATGAGAATCAGAATAACCCCTCCGACAATTCCCGTAGGAAGTTTGAACTTCCTGCCTGTATATAGACCTGCCATATATCCTACATACGACATCACCACAGATACCAGCCCTATAATCACGACAGGGCGCAGAACGGAAAAAACCGTCTTCATCCCCATACAGACAAAGGAGACTCCGACTGCCAGCGCATCGATACTTGTAGCCACGGCAAGCGTCATCACAACCCACAGATTGTAAGGATTGAACGTATGCTCCTTTTCCGGTTGCAAATCGTCCCATATCATTTTTCCGCCGATACCGGCAAGAAGAATAAAGGCAATCCAATGATCGAAACTTTCAATGTACTTTCCCAGTACGACAGTACAGCCCCATCCGATAACCGGCATGACAGCCTGAAAAATACCGAACATAAGAGCCATCAGCGTTATACACTTGTAATCGGTTTTCTTCAACATCATTCCGGTTGCAAAACACACAGTAAAGCAATCCATTGCAAGTGCCAGTCCGAGAAGCACATTTTCCACTATTGTCAGCATTCTACTTTCTGATTTTCAATTGTCCCTTTTTCTTTAATCACATCCGGGAAGATATAATAAAATAAAATCAAACTATCGCCATAAAAACAGGGCACAGAGAAATTAAAATCATAAACCTTCGGATTCACCCTCGGCATCTTGTTCAACAGTTTTCTCTGTGGTGTTTTCGCCAGAAATAGCCTCACGCACCTCCACATTGACAGGAGTTGCAGTGACTTTGCCCTTCTTTTTTCCCCAGTTAAGGTCGAAGATAAGACTGTAGGTTCCGCCCCACACGGTTCCTCCTGTGGTCGTTCCATATCCGGGAATATAATAAGGTTTGGCATACAAGCTCTCTTTCGTGCTCATTTCGCTCTTGAATCTGACACTCCATCCCATGTGGAAATTTCGCCAAACTTTGACTTGAACACCTAAAACAATCTCTATCCACTGGCTGGTGGTACTTATTCCATCAAAACCAAAAGGCTCAGCCCCTCCGTATATAGGGTCTTTCATGTCCGGACCGGATATGTCATAGTTAAAACTCGACACACCGTAGCGAAGCCCGACAAAAAGTCGATTGTCCTGAAACTTGTCTTTCAAGAAATTGACATCGCATCCGATTCTCAGATACGGAGCCGATGTCTTGTACTTGATGTAAGTATTCAGGTCGGTCTTATCGCACAGACCATATCCCACTTCCGCAACCGGGAAATAGGTATTCTTCAGATTCAGCCTCAGTGCAGCCTCTATGTTTCCATAGTCGGAGAAAGCATACACTAACGGTCCGAACACATCAGCAGAAAGGGTAAAGCCCTGAAACAAGAGGAGCTTCGGCTTCTCCACCTCCACAGCCACATACTTTGTCGGCTTCTGCGGTTCACCGGGATTGGCAGTCTGTGCCAGAACTCTCATGCCGCCACAGCACAAAAAAGCCACGGCCAAGGCAATTCTTCTATTCCGCCACACCATTGAAATATATTCTGATATTCTCATAGCCCTCATAATTTACAGTCGGATTAGCTATCTCTACATGATCAATCCCAGCTTCGGTAGATGTGACCCCGGTCAGAGTGTGAAAACGATAAGCGCCGCATTCGGGCAAATCCACATGCGGATAGCTCTCGTGCATAATCTTTATAGTATCGGAAGAACTTATCTCTGAATAGCTGAAAATAAGCGTGTCGCATTTCTGGAAATATCCGAGACCGATTTCTATATTTCCGCGCGAAGAAGCCCGGTTCACAAGCACCGTGTCACGTCGCGTTTCGCTGACTGTTTCCGTATAGCCAAGCTCCACCAATGATTCATCCCGCCATTCTTTCACTACAGTCTGTTCGCCCAGTTTTCTGTATGTATAGACCGTTTTCATTCCCGGAAGAAGAGTTTTCACCGTAATTTCACCCATATAGCTGATGGGAGTTCCCTCACTATCATAAAAATAGAAGTTACAGCTTACAAAATTTTCCAGAGGACAATTGTTGGAAGAGCAAGAAGCAAGCCATCCCGTTGCGGAAGAAGACATAATGAACAGGGCTGCATAAACTACAGCCCTGCGAATATCTTTTTGACGAATAACCATTCCCGAATATTTTTATCATTGATTCTTATCAGATAGTTTTTTCCACCTGATATTTATTTCTCTCCTGAGAATTGCGACTGACAAGCTCCGCCACAAAGCCACCGACAAAAAGCTGTGTTCCGAGTATCATCATGGTGAGAGCTATATAGAAATACGGAGAGTCCGTCACAAGAGTATATTCTCCTCCATTATATAATGCGATAAGCTTGAATATGCCCACACATGCGGCAGCCAAAAAACCGATTATAAACATCAGTGTACCCACCAGACCGAATACGTGCATCGGCTGTACACCGTATGTAGAAAGGAACCACAGTGATATCAAGTCGAGATAGCCGTTCACAAAGCGGTCAAGCCCGAACTTTGTCTTTCCATACTTTCTTGCCTGATGATGCACAACCTTCTCTCCAATCTTTGAGAATCCGGCATTCTTTGCAAGATACGGAATATATCTGTGCATTTCACCATAGACCTCTATATTCTTCACCACTTCCTTTCTGTAAGCCTTCAGTCCGCAGTTGAAGTCATGCAGATTCTTGATGCCCGAAACTTTGCGCGCCGTAGCATTGAAAAGCTTGGTCGGGATTGTCTTTGAGAGTGGGTCATACCTCTTCTGCTTATATCCGCTGACAAGGTCGTAGCCCTCCTCCGTAATCATACGGTAAAGCTCCGGAATCTCATCCGGACTGTCCTGCAAATCTGCATCCATTGTGATGACCACATCGCCCTCCGCACGCTCAAAGCCATGAAACAAAGCCGGGCTTTTGCCGTAATTGCGACGGAACTTGATGCCGTGTACTTCAGGATTCTCACTACACAGGTGTTCTATAACATCCCATGACTTGTCCGTAGAACCATCATTCACGAATATGATTTCATAGCTGAACTTATGCTGTTCCATCACACGCTTAATCCACGCATGAAGTTCCGGAAGTGATTCTTCCTCGTTATATAGTGGAACGACAACAGATATATCCATTTTATTGATAATTTATATTTTTTCTTTTTCTATCCTTTTCTCTTCGACTTCATTGATGCAACAAAGGCTGTAGGAAAACTCAAGATGATAGACATAAAAAAGTTCTGGTTAAAAAGCATCAGAGCCATATCCAAAGGAGACAACTTCGACATTTCGTCAAGACTCTCTCTGAGTACACCCAGCGTCTCCGACAGCCCCATCTGCTTATACAACTTTATAGTCTCTTCATCTTCAAGCACAGAATAGAACTGTCCCAACAACGCTCCGTCATCCATATAGGCAAAATAAACATATTCAGCCGCTCCTGTAAGCAGACAGGCATATACGAACATCATTATGGAGAACATCCACGCAGAAAAGAACGGCAGTTTCTCTCCCGGCTCAAGATGCTGCTTATATCGCCAAGCAAAGTAGAATGCGACAAAGGGTAACATACAGATGCCTATGCATGCCATAAACATGAACAACATATTCATATTGCATATTCCCAACACATAAAGTGCAAAGACAATCACCCATGCTACTCCTAAAAACGTGCCATATTCCGTTGCGTATGCCCTTGAAGGCATAATTGGCTTTTGTTCCGTCATTTTTCAGTCAATGTATTTTTAACTTGGCAAAGTTATACCTTTATTCCGACATATCACAATTATTTGTGTACTTTGTCCGCATTCTTATTTATAAAATCCTTCCAAGACGAAAATGAATGTTCTGCAACGGGACGTCCCATCTGTATAAAATGGCAGTATGCTGCTCCAAGTGCATCAGTGGCATCCATCTGCTCGTTCATCTGATCCTCCGGTATCTTCAGCATTCTCTTCAGCATACCGGCAACCTGCTCCTTGGATGCCGCACCGTTTCCTGTTATAGCCACTTTGATTTTTCTCGGCTCATACTCCGTGATGGGCAAGTCGCGCTCTATTGCAGCGGCAATTGCCACTCCCTGTGCCCTTCCGAGTTTAAGCATCGACTGTACGTTCTTGCCAAAAAAGGGGGCTTCAATAGCCAGTTCGTCAGGATGATAGGCATCGATAATGTTTGTCACCCGCTCAAAGATACGTCCCAGACGCAAATAATGGTCAGCGTATTTGTGCAGCTCAATCACTCCCATCGCTATCATCTCGGCTTTGTTACCCACCACTCTCAGCAAACCGTACCCCATGACATTCGTGCCGGGGTCTATTCCGAGTATAATCTTTTCTTGCTTGATTCTGTTCATGCTTCCCAAGGTCATTCCACAATCACCTCCATCAAAGTAGGGAACCCGATTACCTTGTTCTTGAAAGCCTGAAGCAGATTCTTTTCCAGTGACGCGCCCACAGAAGCATACCATTTATGGAGCGAAGAAGTATCCTCTGTCTCAAACTGTACGGAGAAACATTCCGATTCCTCGTCCTTGTGACTTATGATTCTCGACAAACGCGCATTTTTCAGTTCTCCAGACTTGACCGCCTCAGGAATAAACATTTCGTTCATGAATATCACAAAATTCCGAGCATCGTCATTGCTCACATGATAGGTTGTGTTGTATATAAGCATATTGATATTACTGTTAAATCTGATTTGTCTGCAAAATTAGACAAAAACAATGATTCAACGATACTGGCAGGACAAAGAATTTGTTTTCTGTTTTACAATTCCATTTTTAACTCTTCATACAAATCCACAGATCCCAAATGCCAATATTTAGTACTCTCGGTTGACAATTTCTTGTAGAGTTCAGAATGATAGATACGGTTCAAGCACTCTTGCAATGTGAAACCATAATCGTCGTGCAGATATTCCACCAACCAGCTTATCTTTCCCGGCAAGAGCAGATGGAGATTACTTTGATTAATCTGGAACATATCATTATCCTATTTTTATTGCTTCAATAAACTTCCATGATATACCTTCATGTTTCTTTATTTTTTCTTATTTCAATAAACTCATCAATCTCTTCTATCAGCCATTGACGTCCTTGGGTGTGAAGCGGTTCAAAGCACTCACAAAGATAATCAGTCACACCATATTCCGAGAACAAGTCAAAAACCTGTTCACCAGTCATTCCTTTGGCTGCTCCATATTCTTCAATGCAGAACGCAACGAAGAGGGCTATATCTTTATCTTTCTTGTTCATTGTAAACTACCTTTCTGCAAATCTGCCACACATATTTGTCCTTGTATGCTGACGAACACTGCCCAAACTATATTTAAGCTTCAATGGTCTTATTGCGCTATTCGATACAAAATTACTGTTTTATCGTGAATTACCATGACAAAACAGGAAAATCATCATGAACACATCCACAAAAAGGACAATGAAAACCATTGATACAATCCAACAAATATCGCCCAATCAAATCAAGTATTTCAACCATTTTGCAATCATGAGTCTGCAAGCAAAAGAAGCGGAATCGCGACAAAAAGAAACAAAATCAAACATTTTACCATCTTTTTGTCACTACAAAATTTTAACATTCTGATTGCGAAAAATCGTGATTTTTCGGGCTTTTTTCGAGCGAGAGGAGGTTTCGTTGAAAAATACGCTTATT
>X363_Desmarests_Spiny_Pocket_Mouse__coassemble_460_pt1 | contig 25418 bp, 22 predicted proteins | sample X363_Desmarests_Spiny_Pocket_Mouse__metabat2_low_PE_006 | metagenome-assembled genome bin X363_Desmarests_Spiny_Pocket_Mouse
CATTGATTTTCATTATGCGCTATGTGATGGCACATAAAAGTGATGAAGTCAGGAGAATCTGTTTTAAAATGATTAGAAGAATCTCTGAAGGAGGATTTGTATAAATGCCACCGTCACCATTGCTTCTGCCGTATCCGTTAGGAATTCGTAATCAATAGTAAGCCTTCTGTAATTTATTATTTGCATCATTTGGATGAATTGTTGGAAAGCGAGAGTGTTGTTATTGAAAATGGCAAATGGGCAGTAATTGATAGTGAAAAGAAATCTGCAATATGCCCCAAAAAAGAAATAGGAATGAGCCACTTTTTTCAAGAATAATTCATTTTATAGGGAGAGTTAGAAAAAAATACCATTATGCAAATTGCAGATTTATACACCGATAAAACCGTTTTCCTATTTCAAATGATAGTTTCTCAAATAAATTCTATATATTTGCAGTTGGTAAACCATTAAAAGGCAATGAATGATAAAGTTACATATTGGATTGAAATGTCAGATTACGATTTTGACACGGCTAATGCAATGCTTGTAACCAAGCGTTACCTTTATGTCGGTTTCATGTGCCACCAAGTGATAGAAAAAATACTCAAAGCGTACTGGAGCAATGTTTTAGAAGAACCGCCTTTGAAGATTCATAGCTTATCAAGGCTTGCAGAAAAAAGCGGTTTGGATAAAGATATGTCGGATGAACAGTTGGATTTCATAGACGAACTTGAACCGTTGAACATAGAAGCACGTTATCCCTCATACAAGGAACGGTTGATGAAAAGTCTGACTGCTGACCGTTGCAAAGATTTGATTGAACAAACTGACAAATTAAGAACATGGATAAAGAGCAAGCTATAAAATTGGCACAACGCTATAAAGTGGCGGTTGCAGAACGGTTGCCATTAAAGGCTCTTTACCTTTATGGCTCATTTAGCAAGGGCAATTATACGGAAGAAAGTGATATAGATATAGCTGTGGTTGTGGAGCGCATGAGCGACAACTATTTTGAGGATACTCCCTTGCTATGGAAGTTGAAACGCAAGATAAGCAACCTTATAGAGCCTGTTCTACTTACAGAAGATACCAATAATCCTCTTTATGCGGATATTCTCAAAACGGGAATACTGATATAATTCTCAATAGAGAAGACAGTATCTTTTTAGAAGAAAGCGTATTATACTCTATATACACGGATAATGTTTTGAAAACATATTGTATGTGCATAGAGGTATCGAAAACAGATATTTTCTTTTTGTGAGCAAGCTCAATCTTCTAAACTTGAATAAGGAATTAAGCGATTCCTAAGTTTTTTGCAAAAAAGTGGAATTTTATTTTGTCGGAATTGTGAAAAGTCTTACCTTTGCACTCGCAATTCGGAGGAAGAGCATAAGAGGTGACAAAAAGCCTCTTATATAACAGAAAATGTTGCGGAAATAGCTCAGTTGGTAGAGCACAACCTTGCCAAGGTTGGGGTCGCGAGTTCGAGTCTCGTTTTCCGCTCATTTCATCATTGTGGTTTGGATATGCATTCCATTGTGCAATGCCCATGTGGCGGAATGGTAGACGCGCTCGTTTCAGGTGCGAGTGTTCAAAAGACGTGCAAGTTCGAGTCTTGTCGTGGGCACAGTCGTAGAGTCATATTTCGTTAGGGTTGGCTTCTATGGAATAATGGATAGGTTTCTTTATTAAAAGATGGAGATGCTGTTTTGTAGGTGATGACCATGATGACTGTTTTAATTGCGGAAATAGCTCAGTTGGTAGAGCACAACCTTGCCAAGGTTGGGGTCGCGAGTTCGAGTCTCGTTTTCCGCTCAGGAATAGGGTAGTTTTTTAAGGTTAGTTGCGGAAATAGCTCAGTTGGTAGAGCACAACCTTGCCAAGGTTGGGGTCGCGAGTTCGAGTCTCGTTTTCCGCTCAAAGACGGGAATTACAAATTGTAGTTCCTGTCTTTTTTTTCTGTTGTGAGAGTGTTGCTTTTAAGAGAGGGTAGATGTATATAAACTATATTCTGGGCTGATTTTTAGTTCGTTTTGCTTGCTTTTTCATAGGGGTGATGTCCTGAAACCTTAAGAAATGGATGGTTTTTTTGTAATGTGAAAAAAAAATGCTACCTTTGCCACGCTTTTATATATAAAGTTAAAGGTAAAAAATTATTTTTAAGAATTATGCCGAAGAAACTTTTATCCCCAGATTTGATTTTTGAATCAAGTTGGGAAGTATGCAATAAAGTCGGTGGTATTTATACTGTATTGTCCACAAGAGCAAAGACTTTGCAGGATGTTATGGCTGACAAGGTGATATTTATAGGGCCGGATTTTTGGATTGACAAGAAGAATCCTCTTTTTAAAGAAAGCAAACAGCTTCTTTCCAAATGGAGAAAGTATGCAAAAGAGATAGACGGACTTGATATACGTGTAGGACGTTGGCTTATACCCGGGGAGCCGATAGCTGTATTGGTGGATTTCAATCCTTTTTTCAAACAGAAAGATGATATATATGCTTGGGCATGGAACAATTACAGAGTAGATTCTTTACATGCCTACGGCGATTATGATGAAGCCTCCATGTTTTCATACGCTGCCGGAAAGGTAGTGGAAAGTTATTATAAGTTCTATGATGTGAAGCCGTCTGATAAAGTGGTTTATCAGGCTCATGAGTGGATGACTGGACTTGGGGCATTGTATGTGCAGAAAGCGGTGCCTTCGATAGCTACGATTTTTACGACACATGCGACCAGTATAGGACGCTCGATTGCAGGAAACGGAAAGCCGCTTTATGATTATTTGTTTGCGTATAATGGCGACCAGATGGCACTGGAGCTGAACATGCAGTCGAAGCATTCGATAGAGAAACAGACCGCTGCTAACGTGGATTGCTTTACAACAGTAAGTGATATTACAGCGCGTGAGTGCGAGGAACTTCTGGATCGTCCTGCAGATGTGGTCTTGATGAATGGATTTGAGAATGATTTTGTTCCGAAAGTCGGTACACCGTTTGATGAGGCACGTAAAGCTGCAAGAAAAAAGATGCTCGCTGTGGCAAATGCCTTGATGGGGACAAATCTTGGTGACGACACCCTGATTGTTAGCACTGGCGGACGGTATGAATATAAGAATAAGGGAATTGATTTGTTTGTAGATTCGCTTAACAGGTTAAGGCATGACAGTAGGCTTGAACGTGAAGTGCTGGCTTTTGTTATGGTGCCTGCATGGATGAAAGAGGCGAGAGCTGACCTTAAAGCTAAGCTTGCTTCAAAAAAATCAGACGGAAGTGCGTGTGAGAATCCGCGTATTACCCATGAGCTGCATAATCAGAATGAAGATTCTGTCTTAGGGCAGATGAATTGGCTTGATATGCATAATAGACCAGAAGATAAGGTGAAAGTGATATTTGTTCCGTGTTATCTTGATGGAAATGATGGCATTTTCAATATGCACTATTATGATATTCTTATTGGAAATGATATTTGTGTTTATCCTTCTTATTATGAACCTTGGGGATATACCCCTACAGAAAGTGTGGCTTTTCATGTTCCTTGTATTACAACTGATCTTGCCGGTTTTGGACTCTGGGCTAATAGTCTGAAGAAAGGTGAGAGCGAGATTTCTGATGGTGTAAAGACTGTACACCGTTCTGATTTCAACTTTGAGGAAGTGGCTAACTCTATTTGTGCCACATTGCTTGAGTTTTCAAAACTGGACGACAAGGCTGTTGCCGGGATTAGGAAGAAGGCTGCTGCGATTGCTGAGAAGGCTTTGTGGAAGCATTTCATCAAGTATTATTATAAGGCGTATGACATTGCTCTTACAAACGCTGGTAAGAGGGTGGCAAAGTGAATATTGAATATAAGAAATAGAAAATAAAGATAAAGGGATGTTTTCTGGCAAAATCCTGTTTGTCATTTGCAAAAAGTATAGGATTTGTGCTTTGGAAGTTCTTTTAGTAAACAATAATATAATATACAAATAAAAAAGATTATGAGAATTCAGGCAAGTAATGCTAACACTCCTAATTGGAGAGAGGTTAGCGTAAGATCTTTTATTCCAGAGGGACTGAAGCCATTGGATGAAATTGCACACAACTTGTGGTGGTCATGGAATAACGAAGCAACAGATCTTTACAATGATCTTGATCCGGATTTGTGGAAGAAGGTTGGACAGAATCCTGTACTTCTTTTGGCTCGGATGAATTATGAGAGACTTGAAGAATTGTCAAAAGACAAGAAGGTCTTGGAGCGTGTAAATAAAGTATATGCTGATTTCCGTAAATATATGGATGTAAAGCCTGATGCAACTCGTCCGTCAGTGGCATATCTGTGTATGGAATACGGTTTGTCTCATGTTCTTAAGATTTATTCTGGTGGTCTTGGGATCCTTGCCGGTGACTATTTGAAAGAGGCTTCGGACAGCAATGTTGACATGTGTGCCGTTGGTTTCCTTTACCGTTACGGATACTTCACTCAGGCATTGTCTATGGATGGTCAGCAGGTGGCTAAATATGAAGCACAGAACTTCGGTAGTCTTCCTATCGAACACGAATTGGACGAAAACGGACAGCCGGTTGTAGTGGATGTTCCTTATAACAACTATACTGTACATGCATACGTATGGCGCGTCAATGTAGGACGTATCAAGCTGTACTTGCTGGATACAGACAATGAACTCAACAGCGAATTTGACCGTTCTATCACTCACAATCTTTATGGTGGTGACTGGGAGAACCGTTTGAAGCAGGAGATTCTTCTTGGTATAGGTGGTGTACTTACACTCAAGAAGCTTGGAATAAAGAAAGATATATATCACTGCAACGAGGGTCATGCTGCACTTTGCAATGTACAGCGTCTTGTTGACTATGTGAAAGAAGGACTTTCATTCAATGAGGCACTTGAGGTTGTTCGTTCTTCTTCTCTCTACACTGTTCACACTCCGGTTCCTGCAGGTCATGACTACTTTGACGAAGGTCTCTTTGGCAAGTACATGGGAGGTTATCCGCAGGCACTTGGCATAAGCTGGGATGAATTTATCGGAATGGGACGTATTAATCCAGAGGACAAGGGAGAGCGTTTCTGTATGTCCACATTTGCATGTAACACATGCTCATGGGTGAACGGTGTAAGCTGGCTTCACGGAAAAGTTTCAAAGGATATGTTCTCCGGTATATGGAAAGGATACTTCCCTGAAGAACTTGACAATGTGGGCTATGTAACAAACGGTGTACACTTCCCTACATGGAGTGCTTCTGAGTGGAAGACTCTTTATGGCAAACATTTCGACAAGTCATACTATAACGACCAGAGCAATGCAAAACTTTGGGAGGCTATCTATAATGTGCCAGATGAGGAAATATGGAAGACTCGTCAGGCTCTGAAGAATAAGCTTATAGCATACATACAGCGTGCTTTCCGTGAAGACTGGTTGAAGAATCAGGGAGACCCTTCTCGTATCGTTTCATTGCTTGAGAAGATTAACCCGAATGCTCTTCTTATCGGCTTTGCACGTCGTTTTGCTACATATAAGCGTGCTCACCTCCTGTTCTCAGATCTTGACCGTCTTGCAAAGATTGTCAATAACCCTAATTATCCTGTGCAGTTCTTGTTTGCAGGAAAAGCGCATCCACATGATGGAGCAGGTCAGGGACTTATCAAGAAGATTTATGAAATCAGCCGTCGTCCTGAGTTCCTTGGTAAGATTATCTTCCTTGAGAACTATGATATGAAACTGGCACGTCGTCTTGTTACAGGTGTAGATATCTGGATGAATACTCCTACTCGTCCTCTTGAGGCATCAGGTACTTCTGGTGAGAAGGCTCTTATGAATGGTGTTGTCAACCTTTCTGTTCTTGACGGATGGTGGCTTGAAGGCTATCGTGAGGGTGCTGGTTGGGCTCTTACAGAAAAGCGTACATACCAGAATCAGGAGCAGCAGGATCAGCTTGATGCTGCAACAATATATTCTTTGCTTGAGAATGAGATTCTCCCTCTTTATTATGCACGTAATGCTAAGGGATATAGCGAAGGATGGATTCGTACAGTAAAGAACTCTATTGCTCAGGTTGCTCCACATTACACAATGAAGCGTCAGTTGGATGATTACTACGATCGTTTCTATTCTAAACTTGCTGAGCGTTCTAAGGTTCTGTTTGCTGACAACTATAAGAAGGCAAAGGAGATTGTACTTTGGAAAGAGCAGGTTGCAGAACGTTGGGGTAACATCACTGTAGTTTCATCTGAGAAGGAGCAGGATGTCTTGAACGGAAATGTACAGAGCGGTCAGAAGTATAAGATTCGCTACGTTGTTGACGAGCAGGGACTTGATGATGCTGTCGGTTTGGAACTTGTGACTGTACGCGTTGATGATGACGGCAGAGAACATGTATATAGCGTTGAACCGCTGGAAGTTGTAAAGCGCGATGGAAATCTCTTCACATTCGAAGGCACTCATTGCATTCCTACTTCAGGAAGCTTCAAGGTTGCATACCGTATGTATCCTAAGAATGTCAATCTGCCTCATCGTCAGGACTTCTGCTACGTTAAATGGTTCAATTGATTTGATATTCCTCAGACAATTGTTGCATGGAATGATTGATGTGCAGAAGTTGTCAGAATAATAAAATAAGAAAGACGGTTGAGTTACATTGCTCAACCGTCTTTTTTTGAAAATATTTCTATAAGATTCGGATGGTATAAGATTTGGGGGGTGTCCCCAATATAAACTTTATGAGTGATGGGGAAATAAACTTCGGAGATGATGCTTATTCTTCTTTTTTGTCCTCATTCTCCGTATCTTTTGTCCAATTTTTTTTCGTTGTCGTAACAAATTCGTAATACTCTTCTGGTTTCACATTCGGAAACAAGTCACCAAACAAGCTTCTTGTGATATCCGGATATTCTTTACATGCAATCTTTAGATGGTTGAGAAATTCTTCATATTGTTTCGTATGAAAGAATATGTAGGCAAGATAAGCATGTGCCATTGTGCAGTTCGGATCATTCTTCTCCCCAAGAGCTTTGTTGAACATGAATACGGCAACTTCATATTCTTCGAATGACATGAAGCGTACACCTATATATATATAAGTACGTACCTTGTCATGAGTCTTCGTCACGGCTCTTGCAAAGTATCTGAGCGATTCATTGATTTCATTGAACGCAAGCACTATACTTCCTTTCAGAAGAAGGAAATCCGGATTGTCGAAATCAATGCTCAGAGCCTTGTCTATTGCCTCTTCTGCTTCCGTATAAAATCTGCCTGTATTATAAACATCTGCAATCTCATAACACATGGAGGCATATATGGATTTGTCTTCTATGCCTTTGCTCTCATAAAAGTCTTGTGCACCTTTTATATATTTGTATCCTTCTTCCGTATGTTCTTCCAGCACATGGCATAGCCCTAAATAAAGGTATTGGCTGCCGTCATCTGTTTTGTCAATGTATTTCTGAAATAGCGGAAGCGCATTGCTTGAATCGTTCATGCCATAGTAGCTGTGCGCTTTGGTCAGAATAGCGTCGTAATCTTCCGGATTGATTGCCAAAGCAAAATCCGCAGAGTTTATTGCCTCCTCAAATTTACCATTGATGTTTTGTGCGGCAGCCAATATTGCCCATGCCGAATCAAGATAAGGATTGGTATCAAGCAACAGGGTATATACTCGTTCCACATAATCTATCATGTTTTCTTCGCGGCAGATGTCCGCCAAAAGCAAATCGGAATCATAATTGCCGAGAGGTGAGAAACGCTCAATGTATTTGTCAATCCATCTTCGCACCGCCTCCTCGTCTCTTGTGTCCGAGAGGTCGATAAACGACATGATGACATGGATGTAATCATCCCTTATGATATCTCCGTTTTCATTCTTTTCATAGTTTGTCGCCAACTCTTTTTCTTCTTTCTCAAGCCATTCACAGAATAAAGCCTCTGCTTTCTGTAAGTCATGGTCAAAGGCATAAGCAAGCTGTGCCCGGATATAGAGTATTTCACTGTTTGGATAATCCTGTATCTGGCTTATGATGTCCAAAGCATCCGTGAATTGATGTTTGTATATGAATATTCCGGCTTTGATTGCCAGCAGATGGTTGTTGTCCTTGTGTATGAGCAATCCCTGATTTATTGCGCGCATGGCATCATCCGGACGATTATTATCCAGATAATAGTCGGAAATATCGACAAAATCTTCTGTGTCAAAGTAGCATCTTTGTCCGAGTGTGTCTGCAAGTTCATAGCTTGCGAGCTTGTCTTGAAATTCTTGTGATTCAAAGAAGTCTTTGTTCATGGAAATATAGGGTTGTAAGGTTTTTAGGTTCTTTGATTATGAACATGAAAATAATAAAACAGGAGGTTGTAAAACTGAAGAAAAAATGAATCTTGCAAGTTTTACAACCTCACGGATAATTTTATTTGAATATCTTAGCCCAATTGTCGCGCAGTCCGACAGTTCGGTTGAATATCAGTTTTTCAGGAGTAGAATCCTTGTCCGGAGTAAAATATCCTATGCGCTGGAACTGCAAGTGGTCAAGAGGCTTAAACTCTGTGAGATATTTTTCTACATAGCAGTTTGTACGTATCTCCAATGAGTTCGGATTAAGCAGTTCTCTGAAGTCACGTTCATCAGCACTTGGATTCTCTACCATGAACAGACGGTCGTAAAGACGAACCTCTGCCGGCAGACAGTGCTTGCAGCTGAGCCAGTGCAGTGTGGCTTTCACCTTGCGGTTTGCATCCGGCATTCCGCTCTTGGTATTCTCGTCATATTCACAGTATATTTCTTCAATTTCTCCGTTGGCATCCTTCTTCACTCCGGTACACTTCACGATATAAGCGTTTTTGAGTCGTACTTCTCTTCCTACACTCAGGCGGAAGAACTTCTTCGGTGCGTCCTCCATGAAATCTTCTCTTTCTATCCATAGTTCACGGCTGAACTCTATGGTATGTGTCTTGCTTTCCGGATCTTCTGGGTTGTCTATCGCTTCCAGCACTTCCACTTTGTCTTCCGGATAGTTGGTGATGACGAGTTTCACAGGATTGATGACAGCACTCACACGTGTGGCTCTTGCATTCAAATCTTCGCGTACAGCGGCTTCAAGCATGGCAAAGTCATTAAGAGCCTCATATTTTGTGTAGCCAATCATCTTGATGAACTTGCGTATCGACTCCGGACTGTATCCGCGTCGGCGGAATCCGCACAAAGTCGGCATACGAGGGTCGTCCCATCCGCTTACAAGTCCTTCTTTCACAAGTGCGAGAAGCTTGCGCTTGCTCATCACCGTATAAGTAAGGTTCAGTCGGTTGAACTCAATCTGGCGAGGACGGTTGTCTTCCAAGTCCTTGCCTTCTTTCAGTTCGTCGATGAAGAAGTTGTAGAGTGGGCGATGCACCTCAAATTCGAGTGTACAGATAGAGTGTGTCACACCTTCGAAGTAGTCGCTCTGACCATGTGCGAAGTCATACATCGGATATGCCTGCCATGTGGTTCCTGTTCTGTGATGAGGAGTCTTTATGATGCGATAGATGATAGGATCGCGGAAGTGCATGTTCGGACTTGTCATGTCTATCTTGGCACGCAACACCATGCTTCCCTCTTCAAATTCGCCTTTGTTCATCCTTTCAAAGAGGTCGAGGCTTTCTTCTACAGGGCGGTTACGGTAAGGGCTCTCCACACCCGGCTGCTGTGGTGTTCCTTTCTGCTGCTCGATTGTTTCTTTCGACTGTTCGTCTATATATGCTTTCCCTTCTTTGATGAGAGTTACGGCAAAGTCCCAAAGCTGCTGGAAGTAGTCGGAAGCATAATATATGTTTTCCCATTTGAATCCCAGCCACTTGATGTCCTCTGTGATGGCATCTACATATTCTGTATCCTCCTTTGAAGGATTAGTGTCATCAAATCTCAGATTACATATACCATTGTGTTTAGCTGCAATTCCGAAGTCTATGCATATTGCTTTTGCATGGCCTATGTGCAGATAGCCGTTTGGTTCAGGCGGAAAACGAGTTTGGATACGTCCTCCATTTTTGCCGTCTTCCAAATCCTTCTTCACTGCTTCTTCAACAAAGTTGAGCGGTTCATACTTTGTTTCTTCCACCTTTTCAACGTCCATAATTTTTTGTTTTGTTATTTTGCGTTATTGATTTGTTTTTTATTGATGCAAATGTACTACAAAAATGTGATATACGAAAAACAAGGACAGTAGAATTAATGATTCAAGTTTCGCAAGTTGAACTTGCCCACAAAATGAAAATATCTGTGCAGAGAGGAATAGAAAACATTATGCGGAAATCTCAAATCAACAGTGCTGTTTTTATAATCAACACTGTTGTTTACAAAATCAGCACTGTTGTTTTTATAATCAGCACTGTTGATTTGAGATTTCCGCATAGTGTTTTCGATTTCTCTCTGCACATACAATAGGTTTTCAGGGCATTGTCGGTGCATATAGAGTATAGTATGCTTTTGTCGATACAGGCAAATATCTCGCTTTAGACCGCTTGCTATGATAAGTAAGAATAAAATAATTTCTAATAATAGCTTATTGTTTTTTTCTTATAGGACGGCAGCGTTGTATGTGCAATTGGGTCTCTTCACATGTCACGCTGTCTGTTGTGAAACACAGACGTACCATCAGTGAACGCTGTGCGAGAGGGTGGGGATTGTCAAATATGAAATTTCCAAGACTGTAATATACTGGTTTGCCGCTGATTCTGTCCGGTTTTTGTATTACGTGCGGATGATGTCCGATAATGGCATCAGCTCCGGAAGTGATAAGTTTAGCGGCTTCATAACGTTGATTTACGGAAGGAGATGTCTGATATTCTGCTCCCCAATGCAGTATGGCAACACAATATGTGTCTTTGTGTGAATGTTTATATTGTCGTATGACTTCGGATAGTTCATGTACAGTCGGTTGACAAACACCGGCTTGTTTCTCAACTATGGGCGACCAGTTTTCAATGGTTAGTAGTACTGCATTGAACAATGCCACTTTTATTCCGTGCTTTTCTATGATTGTGGGTGCAAGACGTTCCTCAAATGTATATCCATATCCTAATGGAACGATTCCGTTCTGTAGTAAATGCCTGTTTGTAGAGGCCAGTCCTCTTCTTCCTTGATCCATTGTGTGGTTGTTGGCAAGTGCGGCATGGGTTATTCCGAGGCCTTTCATTTTGGGGGCTACATCCGGGTCTGCACGAAAAATAAATTTCTTGTTTAATGGGGATATGGTGTCGGTTATAGGACACTCAAGATTGATGACTACAGCGTCAGACCTCTTGAAGTCATTTTTTACTTCTGCGAATAGTGCTTCAATTCCCTCAAGCTCAATATGGCGACGTACTCCTCTGTCGAGAAGTACGTCACCCGTAAAAACTATAGATAATGTGTCTTTGTTGGAGTCTTCGTATTTCTCTGTCATATCAGCAGTTTGTCTGATGTTTTCTTTCTCCGATGTTGAGAGGACGGACAGAGAGAGGACTGTTATGAGCATGAAGATTCTGCACTTCATTTTCATACGAGACTGAGAATTGGACATATTAATTAACATCCGGAGCTATAAAATACACCTTCGTTTAGTTCCGGTTTTTTGTTTATGATGAATGGCTGCATCCATTCGTGCCGCATCGGGATATTCTTTTCTTCAATCATTTTCTGCCATTCTTCGTCTGTGAGACGTTCACCGAGCGGACGCACAAATTCGTAATGGGAGAATACTGCGCCTCGTGTAATGTAGAATGTCCCGCCGATGTTTACAATTACATATATGGCATCGGCATTTCCCGTACCTTCATGCAGAATCCCGTTCTTGGAACATCCTGTGACATTGCGTGTATATACATCCGATACGACTGCAATAGACCGGTCTGCTCCGCGTACATCCTGCCAAAGGTAAAATGTTTCATCTGGATCAAGGACAGATAATGTGTACCATTCGATAGAACTTCCCATCTTTTGGATTTCCATATATTCGTTGCTTGTCAGCTGGATTCCGGCTATTTCTTTTCTTACAACTCTGATGCAGAAGTCAATCTTTTCTTCCAATGCCGAGGTTTTGTCTTCAAGGTCTGCCGTGAGCATATTGGCATCTTTTAGCATTCTGCGATTGAGCGCAATCAGTTCTTTCATTTTTGTCCAGAAAAGAAGATTCGGTTCTATATATCCCATAACATCAGGAGGGACAAGCCCGCCTCCTCCACATTCTGCTGCAAACGGTTGTTCCGAGTACAGCACAGCATCGTGTTTGAGTGTAGCCCATGAAGCGAGTGCCGTATTTAGGTTTTTGCATTGCCATGCCGGAGTGTGCATGAATCTTGGATAGTTTTTGTCATCTTGCTGAAGAGACAGAAGATTCTCAATCCATTTGTTATACATGGTGGCATTCCAGTTAAGCCCGGTGTCGAAGCGGCTTTTCATTTTTGCCGCTTCCTTTTCATAGTCTTTCCATGATTGTGCCTCATTATAACAATTGTCAAGTATGGAATCTGCCGCTGCCACACCGAATGCTGCAAATACGTCCAGTCCTTTCGGGTAAGCGCGTTTGGCATTTACTTCTACATCGGTCATGGTTGCCAGAATCTCATTGTCTGCCACATAGCGTTGCGGCATGAAATTTATCTTGTCTGCACAGCTTATTTGAATTTTAGGGGCAATTCTGTTACGTGTCTTGAAAGCTTCGATGAGCATTTCATTGACATCGTTCAGCACATTGTCGTCTGTGGCTGCCGATACTCTGACAATCTCCTTTATCTTCAGGTAGTCGGCTATTTCAATGATGGACAGATTGTCCGGTTCGCCCATCAAGAATGAGATGGCATCATATACATTACGGCAGTCTTTCTGTGCCGAGTCCGGAATGTTGTTGAATATTTGTGCAATAAATACTGCTTTCTGAAGTTCGTTTTTCTTCTCACGACAGAAAGAGGCTGTTTGCAGCCACATCATTGTACGGAAATATGCACTCTCAGTTTCGTTGCGTGTATAGTGTCCTCTCGGTTTGAAAAGACTGTAAGGGAAGACTACCTCTGTATATCCGAGATACTCGGAGAGCGCATCTTCTGCGTTCATGATTTTTTGTATCTCGTCATTGAACTCTTTGCTGTATGTTCCCGGAATCTCATACGTTTCGCCAGACAAAAGTTTTCCTGCTATAGCAAAAAACGTGGCGGTGTATTCTGCATAATCTTTCAGTTCCTTATCATCAGTTGTCTTGGCTGTTTGCATCGCTTCCGCATACAAGGACTTTATGGAATGTTGGAGTGCCGGACAGAAAGCTTTGCGTTCAAGGCTTTTCAATACATAGCTGAAATAGGTGTGCACCGCTTGAAGATACAAGTCTGTTGTAATGAAACTGGGCATTACGGCATAATCGTTTTCTTCATATATGTTGAACAACTGTTCGCATTGCGTCGGCGCTATGGCAAAGTTGTTTTTGGCTATCAGACTGACAAATTGGCTGTCCGGTTCATCTACCTGAAAAACATTTACACACAGATTGGGGTTGAGAAGACCATTCGATGTGATGGAGTCACGTTCCATTTCCCTCATCCGTTTGTCTATTCTGGCTACAAATTCTTGCTCTTCTTCAGTAAGTTTTACTTCGCTGTATGGAATGAAGTCTTCTACACCTTTACAGTCGCCATTATGTTTCTTTGCATATTCTTCGTATCTCTTATATACAGTGTTTTCGCATAAATCATAGTACCAGTCTGTACGTTTGCAAAAGAAACTGTTAATGTCGGCTTCCTTAAACCAGAATCCGTGGAGAGCGTATGGATAACTTCTTAGAAGTCTCAGCTCTCCATACGAAATATGGTCTATGTTAATCTTTGTGTCTATATGTTTTGGCAATAAGCTGTCAGTCAGAAGAAATGAGGGCTTGCCTATCTCTTGGAGCATTTCCATTACCTCGTTTGAGCTTAATTCTGCCGTATCTACCTGTGTCTTTCCGCTGTTTAGGCAACTCGACATCATTAGAACAGAAACAGCCGGTATTATGATTTTATTTTTCATGTCTTAGAGTTTTATTTCTCGGTTCTTTGTCTTTTCTCAGTTCATGATAGCAAAGTAATCTACGATACCAGCAAGATGTTTGTTTTCATCAACTACAAGCAACGAGTGTATCTTATGTTTACGAAACATGGCTTGTATCTGGGTCAGTTTGGCATCAGGATTGATTATTTTAGGGTTCTTTGTCATAATGTCACATACGTGCAGGCTAAAGAAATTTGATTGTGCGCCTTCAACTGCGCGACGTATGTCACCATCTGTTATTATGCCAAGAATCTCGTTTCCGTTCATCACTATACCCAGACCGAGTTTTCCGTTACTAATCAGGATGATGGCCTCGCTGAGTTTCATTTCCGGCGGAAGAATAGGGAGATTCTCTGTGTACATTACATCTTTTACCCGAGTGAGCAGTTTGCGTCCGAGGCTTCCTCCCGGATGGAACATGGCGAAGTCATTTGCTTTGAATTTACGTATCTCCATCAAGGTGCATGCAAGAGCGTCTCCCATTGCAAGGGCTGCGGTCGTTGATGAGGTAGGCGCAAGATTCAGCGGACATGCCTCACGGTTCACCTGCACTGCTATGTGATAGTTGGAATGTTGTGCAATCAATGATTCTGGATTACCTGTCATTGCGACAACCGGTATCTTTCTTTCTTCAAGTGATGCAATAATGCGTAGCAGTTCGTCTGTATTACCGGAATTGGAAATCATCAGTACGACATCATTTGGCATAATCATTCCCAAGTCCCCATGCATAGCATCGAGAGGATTGATGAAGATGGACGGAGTACCGGTGCTTGCCAGTGTGGCTGCTATTTTTGCACCAATATGTCCCGACTTCCCGACTCCTGTGACCACTACATGACCATCGCATCGGAATATGAGTTCTACAACCTTGTCAAAATTCTCGTCCAGTTGAGGAATAAGGTCAAGCAAAGCTTGTGCTTCATCCCTTATACATCTTTCCGCAAACTCTTTGATATTTAATGGTTCTACCATTTTCTTGTTGTGTAATATACTTAGACAATAAGTGATGCCACCACAGCATCAAGGTCATTCAGGTTTAACATGTTCGGACCGTCACTGAGCGCATTGTCCGGATCGGGATGTACTTCAAAGAAGAAACCGTTTGCTCCGAATGCTTTGGCGGCAAGTGCCATTGCCGGAACAAATTCTCTATTTCCTCCGGTCTTTCCTCCTGCTGCTCCCGGTCGCTGCACTGAATGCGTGCAGTCCATAATAACCGTGTCGCTGTAGTGCTTCATGTCCGCAATATTACGGAAATCTACGGCAAGATTGTTGTAACCGTAGATGTTGCCGCGTTCTGTGAGCCATACACGGTCGTTGCCGCTTTCCCGAACTTTCTGTGCCGGATATTTCATGTCTTCTCCCGAAAGGAACTGCGCTTTCTTTATATTGACAATACGTCCTGTGCGTGCTGCCGCTACCAATAAATCGGTCTGCCGACACAGGAATGCCGGTATTTGAAGTACATCAGCCACTTCACCAGCAGCTTGTGCCTGCCAGCTTTCATGAATGTCCGTAAGAATTTTCAGTCTGTATTTTTCCTTTATGTCAGACAGCATTTTCAGTCCTTTCTCCAACCCGGGGCCGCGATAAGAACTGATGGAAGTCCGGTTTGCTTTGTCAAAGGACGATTTGAATATGATGTTGACTCTGTATTTCTCATTCAGCCGCACAAGTTCTTCTGCCACTGTTTCCAGTATTTCCATGCTTTCTATTACGCATGGTCCGGCTATGAGTGTAATGTGGTTATGCATAATTCTTTTGTTATGGTCTGTTTTTAATCTGTACAAATAAAGGTAAGTATAAAATTGTCGAATATTTTATATATTACATTCATAAGGCACTTCTTGTCCGTTTTACTTTCCGTAAGGACAAAAGAACCTTCGTTGGCTTCCTCAAATGGTTCTATATGCAGATGTCTGATGAAATCTACACCTTCAGTTGACAACACCTTGAAGGCACTTTCCTTGGCAGACCAGTGCAATAAAAGACTGGTCAGTGTTTCCGCCTTTTCTTCATTCCCGACAAATCTTTCTTTCACCTTGATGATTCTTTTCGACAGGCATTCTATGTCAATCCCGACTTTATGGTTTCGGGAAAGAGCTACAGCCACATACATCACATTCCTTCCATCCGCATTCCTGCTGGTGTGCGATATGCTTATGTTCATGTCTTCTTCCGGAAGGAGTGGTGCTCCATTTTCTGCATACTCTATTTTTGTCTGCCTTTGAAGCATGGAATGCAACAGCACTCTCACTGCAATCCACTCTTTCTTTCGGGTGTCGGAACGGAATCGTTTGTCAGCTTCTGTACATACATGTTTGCTGTCGGGAAGCATGGAGAGCAATGTCTCAATGTCTTCCTCCACATTCCACACAGCAAGACGGAACTCATCTGTATGTTTGTCGAACAGAATCATCAGAATGGATATTGATCGTTATTGTCCTGAGGACGTACCACTTGAGTGCTTTGTGGAGACGAATTTGTAGGCTTTATGGTTTGTGGAGCATTGCCGGGCTGATTGTTTTGAGATGACTTTACAGAAAGCATTTCCATGTTCTCCACCATAATTTCCACTATCTGGTGGCGGACTCCCTGTTTGTCATTCCATGTACGGCTTTGTATCTTCCCTTCCACATAAAGCTTGTCCCCCTTATGTACATATTTCTCTACTATCTCTGCTTGCTTTCTCCAGAAGACAAGATTGTGCCATTCGGTGCGTTCCGGTACTTGTGTGCCGTTTTGCAAGGTATAACCTCTTTCTGTGGTGGCGAGACTGGTTGTGGCTACACATACACCTTGGTCCAAATATCTGACCACCGGCTCTTGCCCCACGTTCCCTATAAGCATTACTTTATTTAAAGACATATCTCTCTTCCTTTTGGTGATGTTATAATATAACTGTTTTATTAAGCAGATAGTAGTCGAGTATTGTCATTGCAGCCATTGCTTCGACTACCGGTACTGCACGCGGGAGCACACATGGGTCATGGCGACCTTTCACTGTGAGCACAGTGTCATCCCCTTGCTTGTTGACCGTTTGCTGTTCGCGCAACAGGGTGGCGACAGGCTTGAAAGCTACACGGAAATAAATGTCCTCTCCGTTGCTTATTCCTCCTTGTATGCCTCCGCTGTGGTTGGTGCGTGTGTGTATGCAACCGTTGTCATTGAAGAATATATCGTTCTGTTCAGAACCCCTTTGTGAAACTCCTGCAAATCCTTCTCCATACTCAAATCCTTTCACAGCATTTATGCTGAGCATGGCACATCCGAGGGCGGAATGTAACTTCCCGAATGCAGGCTCACCTATGCCGACAGGACATCCCTTTACGACACAAGTTATCACTCCGCCTATGGTGTCGCCCTGTGTCTTTATGTCGAAGATGAGTTCTTCCATCTTTTTCGCCATTTCCGGGTCCGGACATCTGACAGGGTTGGTTTCTGTGACGGACAAATCATATTTGTGGTAATCGCGTTCAAGCTCAAGATGCCCCACTTGCGAGGTATATGCAGTGACGGTGATTCCGATATTCCTAAGAGCGAGCTTGGCAAAAGCACCTCCCACACAACGTGAAATGGTTTCTCTTGCCGATGAACGTCCGCCGCCTCTGTGGTCTCTTATGCCATACTTCTGCGTGTAGGTATAGTCTGCATGTGAAGGACGATATACATTGCGTATGTTCTCATAGTCATTTGAATGTTGGTTGGTGTTCCTGACTATGAAACCTATCGGGCATCCCGTTGATTTCCCCTCGAATACACCGGAAAGGATTTCCACCTTGTCGCCTTCATTCCTTCCTGTTGTGATACGGCTCTGTCCCGGTCTGCGGCGGTCCAGTTCGTTCTGTATGAAGTCCGTGTCAATGTCTATACCAGCCGGAAATCCGTCAATCACTCCGCCTATACCTGCCCCGTGGCTTTCGCCGAAAGTGGTCAGGGTGAATACATTACCAATTGTGTTGCGCATAATTCTTGTTTAGTGAACAGGCAGACAAGCTAACGGACGCACACCTATTTCCTTTTCAGTCTGTCCCGTCCGTTAGTTTGTCTGCCGGAAAAATCAATGACAGTGACCGCATCCGCAGCCTTCATCGTGGTGATGTCCGTCGCCGCATCCTCCGCAGTCGTCACATCCACATCCGCAGCCACAACCTTCTCCGCTGAGCATATTAATCATGCCGGTTACTTCATCGTTGGTAGCTTCGCGGTTTTCCACTACAGTGCCGACAAAGTGCAAATCCTGTCCGGCGCGAGGATGGTTCAGGTCGATAGTGACAGCATTCTCCTTTATTTCGATGACAGTTCCATTGAAACGCTCACCATCGGGACCTGCAAGCGGAATCACATTCCCTTCAAAGATATGTTCTTTGTCGAAACGTCCGTTCACTTCAAACAGACTCTTTTCTACATCAAACATCAGCTCATCCTGAAAATCGCCGTAGGCATCTGCTGCCGGAATAACAAAGTCGAAGGCTTCTCCCTTGGCAAGAGGAGCCACAATCTTCTCAAATGATTCGAGAGCGACACCGAGATTGCTGATAAACTGGAACGGATGTTCTGCTGTACACTCTTCAACCAAAGCTTCCGTTTCGTCCGTTTCGCTGTCTTTCACGTATAGTTTGTAAGCTACTGTAATGTAGTTGTTCTGTATTGCCATAATTCTGTTTTTTGTTTTTAATTGTTATTGTTCATTATATTTTCAATTGCATATTCGTCTGTTTCTGGAAGAATATGTCAAAAAACGGATGTACCATATTTATATAGGAATGGCATTTCCGCAGGTATTTTGTCAAAATAGGAATATCGACTTGAAAGATACGGCTTGTCTATTCATCCAACAGATGATGGAGAAAATCATCAAGCTCCTTGTCAAGTCCTTTGAGAAGCTCTTCACATACGACGACATTATTGTCATCTACAATCAGCAGTTCCTCGAAAGTATCTGTTTCCGGATTCTCCAGCAGAAACGAGAACGGTTTGAATATATTGATTTTGTCAAACTCTTCCTCCTTGTTCATGTTGTGCAGCTCATGTCGCAGCAGTTTGCTCATCTGTTTGTCCGACATATCAGCTTTTTCTGTCTGTGGCAGAAGGTCGGCTGCTGCAAGCAGAGTGTCTTCGTCATCACAGATTTCGATTTTGTTCTCTTTTATAAAGATATGAAAGTCTGTGACGACATGGCTGCTTTCTTCCGTGTCTGTATATTGGTTTATAGCTTTTCTGATAGCTTCTTTGACTATTGTTGCCGTTTGCTGATTAAAATCCATCGTCTGCATTTTTTATGTTATGAATGCAAAAATATAGAATAAAATTCAAAATATGAAATTTAGCGACTGTTTTAATAATTTGTTGTCGTTACGCGGGTATGTTCAGCAGACTTTTCCGTGTATTTTGCGTGTATGCATTCGATAGATTCCTTCATCGCAAGATGGTCAGAAAAAGTTCCCATAACAAAATTTTTTATATACACATTTTAACAAAATTATTTTCTGACAAAATGATAGCATATTTCAGTAAATAGAGCTCTGTTTGCTGATTTTGTGTCAAAATACTATCTTTTTGATTTTGTTAAATGTTAAAATTCCAAGCCCTCTGGCACGCGTCAAAATCGACCGCGCCGAACTTTTCTCGGAGAACGGGGATTCTATGCACGTTTTCTAACACCTCATCGAAATGTGAAATAGTGTTTCGTTTTTGACAGTCCTTTTACATTTATTTATCTTTGGCGAAGAGTTCTTTTCTCCAATCTACTAAGTTCTGATATTTTCAGCGTACTGTCGTCACTTTTTCAGCGCACTGTTCCGGCAACGACAGTGCGCTACAAATTTGCGCGCTTAGTAGATTGGAGAAATTTTCAGTGTAGATTTTTTGAAAATGCACCGGGAAGCGGGAAAAAAGTCGGTGGACTTCGGCTGAAATGTTAAGAAGTGTATAATTGTTTGTTTTGGAAGCGTGTTTGAACAAAAACTGAAAAGTGAGTGGCTATAGGGTGATGTTTGGATATCTGAATGGCAGAATTAGCTATAACGCACTAATAATCAGTAGATTACTAAAATGCCCAGAATTTTCAAAAAATTGCGTCCAACGCATTTTTTTTGAGTAATTTTTATAGAATTGTATTCAACTGATTATCAATTATTTATCTTCAAGCCAAAATTTCACTCTCTTTGTCCTCGTCAAAAAATCGCTCCAAATGTTAAATTTTCATTTTGGGCGAAAATATCATTTTGTCAAAATGAGAAACTGCATTTTAGTGTACCTTCGGTACTGATTCAGTTTTTGCCATTTATGTGATTATATCCGACAGATTCTTTCATTCTCCACATGATAGTCTATTCAAGGTTTCTTTTGCAATAGGAAAGTCTCATGAGAAAAATCGGACTTATGCCCAAAGTATCGTCCAAACATACAATAAAAATATAACCTAAAGAGAACTACAGAAGTTCTTCAATGTTAAAAAAAGACAATATAGCAATCATACCATTCACTTTTACAAGTTTTGCATAATTGTAGAGAAAATGATAATTTTGTCGTATGAAAACAAGTATTCATGAATATATTGTTTATTCAACAGATATCAACCGGATAAATTCACCCGCTTTCTATGATTGTGTGGTACACTTGATATGTATAGAAGGAAATGCTTCTTTTACATACAACAAACAGGTTTTCCACATTTCCCAAGGACAGATTGCTGTACTGTCACAGCCTCGCCTCATACAGTCAATTGAAGCAACCGAGGATTTCCGGTGTGAGTTCATAACCGCTCCCGGCAAATTTCTCCAGAATCTGTTGCCGGCAAATAATTATTCTATTCAGGGTGGCATAAGCCTGTTCTCAAATCCGATAATAAACGTAGATAAAGGAAACGCAGAGAGATTCAGAACGGATTTGCATAATATCCGAAGAAGAATTAACGATACGGAACATCGGTTCTATGTCGAAATGATAGGAAGTCTTTTGCAGACAATGGTGTATGACCTCTTTGATTTTCATACCCGAGTCAACGACAACGTATTGACAACAGACCGCGTTGGTTACATCACATCACAGTTTTTCTCCATGATAGAGGCTGGAACTCCCAAAACAGAGAGAGAAGTGACATTCTATGCCAATAAACTGAATGTCACATCCAAGTATCTGTCGGATACAATAAGGAGAGTGACAGGGTACAGTATATCCTATCACATCAACCATGCAACAAGTTTAATAATTATAGCATATCTTAAAGACAGCCGTTTGTCAATTACTCAAATAGCCGACGAAATGCATTTTACATCCGTCAGCTATTTCAGTCGTTATTGCCGGAAACATATAGGCATGTCACCGGCACAGTTCCGCCTTGCCGGTGCAAAAGTCTGATGTATCACCCATAGATATTCTCAGACTTCGCCACAGCATAACAAGAATTAAAGTACATTATATCTTATCCAAAGCACATCATTGTCCAATCTTTCTACAGACCGTAAAGCAAGTTTTGTAGGAAGTTTAGACTGGTCGGCGATACCGTCAAACAAGGCTCTCCATCCTTCGCGTCCGTCAATTCCGGGTGCAAGCAGAAGACTGACCTCGTCAATTAGTCCCGCCGCAAGGAAACCACCATTGATAAGTCCGCCACCCAACACGGCAAGACGTTCTACACCAAAAGTTTCGTGTAATATTTCCATCGCTCGCTTGAGGTTAATTGTGTCCTTCCCTACTGCAATATAGGAAATTCCTTTCTGACGAAGATACTCAAGGTATTGCTCAGAAGCACTTTCGCTTGTAATGATGAGCAACGGACGAGTATCTTCCATCGTCTCGCTCTCCCACATTAATGTACCTTTAGAATCCGGACAGATGTGAAAATCATTACGTTCTGTTGACTTGAAAACTTGCTTTTTTCCGATAGGAACACAATTCTTGGCATCGAACTTTACAGGAAGAGCATAATAGTGCTCCATCGTAATGCGCCCTTCTACCGAAGCTTTGCAATCAAGAGATTCGAGTGTAGCATAGTATTCATCACCACTGATTTTATCAACCATGCCACAATCAATTCTTCCGTCAATAGATTCTACCATGTGGCAGATAATATACGGTCTTTTCATCTATATATATTTTCTTATTCTAATACATCCAATTAATTCGATAAATACTGCCGGATGATTTTAAAGTCAGCGCAAAGTCATGAAGAACTTGACTATCTCCGGATCATGATGATTGAGGAAAAGGCTCTTGCCGGTATCAAGTTTTGCAATAGCAGCCATATCTTCATCTGACAAAGTAAAATCCAAGATGTTGAGATTCTGCTCCATACGTTCTACATGTACAGACTTCGGAATGATAATCACACCGCGCTGAGTGAGCCAGCGGAGAGCAACTTGTGCTACGGATTTACCGTATTTATTGCCAATCTCTTCAAGAACAGGATTAGTGAAGAAATTATTGCGTCCTTCCGCAAGCGGTCCCCACGACATGATTTGAGTACCAAACTCCTCCATGTATTTCTGTGCCTGAACCTGCTGATTGAAAACATGAGTTTCCACTTGATTGACCATAGGCTTAATCTCTACATTGTTTGCAAAGTCAATGAAATGATCCGGATAGAAATTGCTGACACCGATGGCGCGGAGTTTCCCTTCCTTATAAGCTTCCTCCAAAGCACGATAAGCACCGTAACGGTCGCAGAACGGTTGATGGAGCAACATCAAATCAATATAGTCCGTGTTCAATTTACGCAAACTTTCGTCTATTGAAGCTTTCGCTTTCTCATAGCCATAGTTTGAAATCCAAACTTTGGACACGAGAAAAATATCTTTACGAGGTATTCCGCTTTTTGCAATGGCTGCACCCACACCTTCCTCATTATAATATGCCTGAGCTGTGTCAATCATCCTATAACCGACTTTCAAGGCATCACTGACGCAACGTTCACACTCGGCTGGGTCAACCTGATAGACTCCATAACCCACGATTGGCATTTCAATACCATTACTCAATTTTACAGTTTCCATATTCTTGATTTTTTTGTTTTATTTCCGATGCAAAAATAATAACATATTCAAGGACTTTTGTTTCACATAAGACCTGTAAAATTTCACTTTTTACGCTTTTATGGTGGCTGTTTGCAAGAAGAATTTACTTTTCTTCAATAACTAATACACAATTTTGAGGTTCTACCATAAGTTTTCCATTGATTAAAAGAACTTCCCAAGGATAAATACTCTTTAGTGTTTCCTTGAAAGCTTCCACTAACAGATGGTTGCTCTCTTTGATATTTTCTTGTTTGGAGCGAGCAAAAACAGAATGCACATCAAAATCCAATAGTTTTCCATCTGCAGTACATTGGAACTTACCTATATTAAATATCAGACGTTGCCCTTTGTATTCCGGGAAACGACACCAAGGAAATCGTTTCGTGATTTCATCCTGCGACTGAAGCAGATTTATTCCCGAACATTTGGAGTTATGAAATTTCTGAACGCTTTGTATCTTTCCTTGCCGCAACGTCATCACTTGTTCTGTCTCCATGTTTCGCTCAAATCCGGAATGAACATACCGCAGCAAGTTTCCTTTTCCAGCCCGTAACTCTCCATTAAACCAGTGAGCACAAATTCTTCCTCGCTTATAATAAGGAGAAAATAAATTTTTCAACTGTTTGGGAGTATAAGTCAAAGTAAGTTCTTCCTTCTTTTGTTGGTCATACACACATATTTCAAGGTGCTGTAAATACAAACAACCTTTCCGAATTTCCCAATAGGCTGTATAACCTTCCCAATTGGCAGTCGTCACACAGTGATTTTGTGGCAAAAAGTTCATCATCCGGCTGTACAAAACCGAATCCATATTAATAGGTTTTGCCATTAAAAACCATTCTTCGCCATCAAGAAATATAATATCACTTGATAGTCCTGTTGCCTTGACTTGTAGAAAGATACAAAGGAGCAGAAAAGTAATAAGTACTTTTTTTATGCGCATAAGCCATCCATTTATGTAATATTCCGTAAAAATAGGAAAAAGGATAACTCTATCAACTATCAGAGTTTTTATTTTAAAGTACTTTAACCTCTATTCTTTGTTTCCTCGTCAAAGATTCGATTGAACAAATCGTCCAGAAGATGCGGATTCTCGATTATCGTGCGTAAATGTTGCAGACGCTCAATGTTCTCGCCCCACGGCAACCATACTTTGAGATACCCCTCTGAACCATATTTGACTTTTAAATGTTGCAAGGCACGAGTATGATGTCCGGCACGGTCGAGGTCGGGGTAATTGGCTAATCCATATTGGATTGTCCGCCGGATAATCGTTTCAGCTTCAATGAAACGGTCGGCATCAGCCACCACCATGCCGTAGAGACTGCGAGGCTTCGTCTTGCCTGATGCCCTGTGGTCTTCCACAGCCTCTTTCATAATGTCTATCTGCTGCTCGGTAAAATATGTACGAATGAAGCTGTCGGATTCAAGTATTTTGCCCGACGCAATGTGATGGTTCTCACGTCCATCTACCAAACCCAAATCATGAAAAGCAGCAATGCAATATGCCATGTCAATATTAAGCTCTGGCAATCTTCGGAGAAGACACAGGCTTTGGTCTATGACCATCCGTACATGGTCGCGTCGGTGCGCCTTGTCAAAATCATCATATCGTGGAATTATCGAATGCTCAACATATTTGACAATCTCCGGGTTCGCTCCCCTGACAATTGGTCTGAGAGCATTGAATGTGTCTATCATGAATGTGGGTTCTGACGACAGCAACTCTTCCATCGTTCCATTCCCGTATGTTACGGCACAAGTGGCAGTTCCGGCTGCACGTCCCATCAGTATGTCAACCGAGGCATCGCCGACAGTAATTGCCTCGGTTGCTTTCCATCCACAGCTTCCAAGTATTTTCAGCACCGGGTCTGGAGCAGGCTTTCCTTGAAACACATCATCTCCTCCCACAAGCATTGTGAAACAATCGGATATGTCAAACGAATCCACATACTCCTGTAGAGACTTACGGTTGCGACTGCTTGCAATTGCCATTCTGTAACCGTCTGCATGCAACAGTTTCAATGTGTCGATTACTCCGGGAAAACATTCGACTTGAAATGACTGCTTCAATTCATTGAAAATGCGACGATAGGTAGCGGCATAAAGTTCGCCAACCTCAGGTGTTGCCTGCCATAATGCTGCGGGAATCTCTTCAAGACGAAGCCCGATAGTGGCTCTATACTCTTCGTCTGTATGCGGTTCCAGCCCCAATTTCTCAATCGTCGCCTTCATTGTGCCCAAAATGAGTGGGGCTGTATCCATTAACGTACCGTCAAAATCAAAGACTATGTTTCTGATATTATCCATGTCACAAATAAATTAAAGCTGTACCTCTGATACGGTACAATCGGTTAAAACTAAAACAAATGATACCGGCAAAACCGGTAATCT
>X363_Desmarests_Spiny_Pocket_Mouse__coassemble_464_pt1 | contig 25264 bp, 15 predicted proteins | sample X363_Desmarests_Spiny_Pocket_Mouse__metabat2_low_PE_006 | metagenome-assembled genome bin X363_Desmarests_Spiny_Pocket_Mouse
GCGCCGTGGAGAAGAACTTCGGGCAGTGGGGTGTCATCGCCCTCGACGGCACTCCTGTGGTCGAGCCGCGCTATCCGGACGTGGAGATAAGCGCACAGGGCACCGCCACTGTCACCAAGGTGACGGGGAGCAGGGTGGCGATAGAGCTGCCGTAAGGCAAGTGCGCCACAGCGGAAGAGCCAACACATATATATAATATACAACAGGCATTGCGCCCCCAGACGACAGTCTTTCCAGTCATCTGGGGGCGCAATGTGTGTTGGGAATAGAATGCTGTACTATGAATCAGTTGTTCGGTTTGATGAATTAGAAACAAGCAGCTATCATTTCCTTGCCCAATTTGTGAATGTGGGCAAGAATAGCTTTCTCTCGTTCTGCTGATGGCTTTTTGAAACCATTGACGTAGTTGCGCAATAAGGTGGCATTCATACCCAATGAACGGGCAAACTCTGCTATATTGATTTCCTTATGGGTGAGGAAAAAGCGCTGTAAAGGCGAAGGGACGGCATCATCGTAAGTGAAACTTTCGAAGCTGATGTCCTCGTCGAGTCCATGCCAGTGGATGCCATCAAGACCAATTGTGTAAGCAGTCCTTTGTTTGTCAGTGGCTATCTGTAACTTAGGATACCACAGAAGCGACTGGTGGTATTCATGCCCTTCTTCGTCGCGACCGTAAATATAATCTGTATCAAACCAAACTTCTTTAATCTTCATCTGCTTATCTTGATTTATTTGTTAAAATATTCGTTCCAACGGTTGATAATGATGTCTTCGTTCTCATCAATCACGGCTTTGATTTTTCGGAAATCGCCCGATTTTATGTTCAGCTTTTCGATTAGAATGAACTCCGTGCCATTCCACTCGAACTTCGCCATGCCGCCGTTACCTTCTACATGGATGTGCAATGGTTCGTGCTCTCTGCTGTAGAAGAAAAAAGAGAACCCATAAAATCTGAACACTTCTGGCATATTTCCTTGTATCTTATTGTTTCTTCGCCATAAAATTAGGAATTATTTCTGATACCGCAAATGTCTTTAATCTATTATTTACTAAAAGAAATACCATTTCCTGATTTTGTAATGTTTGTTTAGGATTTTTTGTTATGCAGGTATATTAAATAGGCATATTTACAGACTTCTCCGTCGCAAGTTTACTGATTGTTCATATTCTGCAGTTATTCCTAAATTAGAAGCTTATACTTTGTCTGTTGTTTTTGCGTTGTTTGTTCTTGTGTAAAGTAACCACACAAAAGAGAGGCTGTCCCGTAAAACTTAATTACGACACAGCCTCTTATGTTTTTCAGCAGGCACAAAAGAGGCTGTGCCTATTTGACACAGCCTCTTTTTGTTCTGTTCCGAGATATGGTTTAATCCATTGTTTTTTTAGATTAAATATGTCTCTGGATTATGATTGGCTTACTTGAACATTTTGACTGTCTTCACAGTACCGTTCTTGTAAGTTGTCTTGACAATATTGATACCCTTGACAGGAGTGTTGAGCTGTGTACCGTTTACAGAGAAGTACTGTATCTTAGCCACTTCACCTTCTTGTGCCACAGAGTCGATTCCTGTAGGAACTGCTGTACCGAGGTAGTAAAGCTTCCAGTTGTCGAACATACACCAGTCGGAGTTTACTGTTGTTCTCTTGCGGAGACCGAATGTGAGGTTCTCACCTTCATTTACCATAATCTGTACACGGTTGATATATGCGTCCTTATTGTTGTTGAACACATTGAATGCGCCGCGCATAGAGTTCGGATACCAGTAGGCAACGTCAATATCAGTAACCTTGGCATCGAATGGGAATACAGGATTCTCAAGGTCAATGTCGGCATAAGTGTATTCGTAGATGAGGTTGCCTTGCTCGTCTTCGTCAATATCTACAGAGTCGGTAACGTAAGTGGTGAACGATGGCTCAGTCTGTGTCTCGTTGGCAATTGAGAGGACTGTAGTTGCACGCTCGCTGTCAGCAGAAGCTGCATAAAGTTTCACGTTAGGGTTGCTCCATGCTTCGATGTCGCCACCTGCTTCGTACCACCAGTTGTAGTAAGCACCTTCAGTTGTGTCGCCCATACCTCCGTCACGGTAGTATGACTGTACTTCAACCATGTAAGCTCCGGCAGGGAGTGCGTAAATAGTTTGGTTGACGTCGAAGTTCATGTTATAGCATTCTGCGTTCTGCAGCTGTGCGTCAACAGTGAAGTCTCCGTTCCATCCGTTCTTGTTATTAGTGTATGAAGGGTTAGTTACAAGCACTGTGACGTCAACCGGGTTGAGTTCAGATGCGTTCTTTATGTCGAGGCTTGCGAGGAGAGCAGCGTTGTAAGGTTTTGCAAGCTCCTGTTCGAACTCGTTCAGTTTCTCAGCGTCAGCGTAGTTTTCAACGAGGTATGCATACTGGCTGCTGAGCATTGCTTTCAGAGTCTCATCATTTGCAACAGCTTTTTCACCCTTTATCTTCATGCGTGATTCGAGGTAGTGAGCGTATGCATTGTAGTCGTTAGCAGCGGCCTTAGCTTTGAGATAAGTGTCAGTGTCCTCAGAACCGAGTGTGAGTACATACATGTAAGGTACATCGAGAATTGTTGCTTCTTCAGAAGTCTCGCCCTCTTCAATGAGTGAGTTATAGTAGTTCTGAAGGTTTGTATAGTCTTCGATTGTGCTCCAGTTGTTCATGTAGTCGTATGCTGCGTTCATGTAGTCGCGTGCTTCTGCAATGGTGTTCAGTGCAGCGTTATATGTGTCGAATCCTACGATTGCTTCCGGTATTTTGGCAAGGATATCGGCAATAGCCTTCTTGTCGCCATCGAGAATCAGTTTGCTTTCACCCTCTGTATTCAAGAGTTCTATTTGTGATGCAACCATAGCTGTGAAGTCTGGGTTTTCACCGTAGTATGTAAGACGGAAACCTGTGAATGCGCTGAATCCGTTTGCGCTACTTGAAACGGTGAGTGTACCGTCAGTAACCTGAATCATCGGAGTCTCAAGTTCTCTCCAGTCGCGGTTTGCCTGGTCATTGCCCCACCATCCTGATGGTTCAACATATCCTGAGGATACTTTTGTATTGTCGGTCTTTGCATAGATGTGGTTCATGCAAGTAGGGTTGCCGTTTTGTCCCCAATCGTTACTCCATGTAGCACCGAAAGCCTTGAGTGAATAGTATCCGTTAGGTATGCCTGTGAGTTTCTGTCTCATCTCATACCATCCGATGAACGGTGTGCTCCATGCCTTAGCACAAGTGAGCCAGTCGTTCCAGTATGTTACATAGTCAGGGCTTCCGCCAGAAGTGTACTCGCCTTTCAGGTACCATCCGTTTGTGATGGTAGAGTCCTTAGAGAGGACAACATCCGAAGCAATGGCAATCTGAGCCTCTCCGCTTGGTCTGTCGGTTCCGTCACAATCGTTCTTCTCACCCCATCCTGCGTCGGTGAGCACTACGTCGCTGTGATTCCAGCGTCCTGTCTCCTCGTCAAAAGTAGGATTGTACTCCATATTACATATCCAAGGGAAGGCAATGAGGTCGGTAGCATCGTAGCAACCTGACTTGTCAGCACCCTTTGAGAGCACGAATGTGGTACGTGCAGCAAGGAGAGCATTGAATGCGTTTGCGTAGTCTTCAGGAGAAGTGAGTATAGGCTCGTCCATAGAGTTTCCGTCGCTTTCGGCACGTTTTGCCTCGTCGATGGCAGCCTGAAGGGCTGCCTTTTCTGTCTCGCCGTATGTAGGCATCTTCATGAGACCTTCAGCGTATTTGATGGCTGTGCTGAGCTGCTTTGCCACGGAGTAGTAGCCTTCATACTTTGCGATGAGAGCCTTGACAGCCTCGGTTGCAGCGCGGATTTCTTCCACTGTGTTTCCTGCTTCTTCAAGTTCTGCAATCTCGTCGAAGTAGAATGCGCCGAGTGAACCATATTCTTCCATTATTGCATCAACCCTTGCTAATGCCTTGCTCGACTGTTGCTGGAAGTCTTCCAGTGCAAGTTCCATTTCTGCTGCCTCGCCTGCGTCTCCCTGATAAATAATCTGGAAGTTGGAGAAGAGAATCCAGTCGGAACCTAAGTTACCCGGCTTACGTATGCCGAGTTTGACATCGCCATCTTCGAACACGATAACTTTCAGCTCATTCCAGAAGTAGTCACGGTCGAACCATGCTCTTGCACCGGCCATGGAGTTTGGGGCATAGTATTCGGTGCCGTTGTCGTTCTTATAATAAGAGTCTGACATCCAGTTGCGGTCACCGTTATCTTCGTATGTGACGTAAATTTCGTTTGTTATCTCTTCCGACCAATTGGAACGAATAGGTGTCTCATAACTGCGGCTTACAACATAGTTGACCGTTGTGCCACCTTCTTCATCTTCAGTCTCCTCTGCGGTTACAAGGTCTGCGTAGAGCTTGGCATTTTCGAGCGACTGTCCTGCCCAGTAATGCTTGAATGCATCCTCGGCTCCTCCATCGCGGTAGAATGCCTGTGCTTTGAATGTATAGACTCCGGCTGGAAGGTGTACAATCTGGTAGCGATCTACGTCTTGTCCCTGGAATATTTCCCATTCTTGGAAATCGTAGGCCGCTCCTGTTCCTTGCCAGTACGTACCTTCATTCACAGAACCATCATAGTCTCCCCATTCCAAAAATTCTGAAATGTTGTCGCCCGGTTTCCATGTGGAAGTGTCTTGGGCTTGCATTGCTGCCGATCCTGCACACAGGAGTGCGGCACTCAGTAGTAGATGTTTCATACTTTTCAATTTGTTGTTACTCAATATTAATTATTAACTCTGTATTTCTGTTTCGCTGTTTCGCTTAATGTTCGCTGGCAAAATTACATCTTTGTGTTGTGGTGTATTTTCAGAATACAATTGTTTGCTTTAGATTTTGTAACCCTACATTTATTTATTTGTAACAAAAGCTTTAGTTTTTGTAATCACACAGGCGGAATACGCTGAAAATCACATTATGAGGTGTTATGAGGAGTGGAAAAATCTTATTTTGTCTGAGACCGATGGTGCAGTGTCCATTATGTATAAATTGTAAGATATTGTTTTAAAATTTATATGAGTATATTCACAGGTGGATATATTCAATGTCTTTAAGCAGATGTCTTCGACAGACTCCTCCGTAGCTACCGCTTAAAACTGTAAAAATGCCATTTTTCAATTTGACAAAATGATATTTTCGCTCAAAATGAAAATTTAACACTTCGGGCGATTTCTGACGACTCACAAAGAAACAGAATTTTTACTTCAAATATAAATAGTTGATAATCAGTAAAATATAAAAAAGCTCAAAACGCTCAAAAAAACGCGCCGGACGCATTTTTTTGAAAATTCTGAGTGTTTTGTTAATCTGTTGATTGTTAATACTTTACAGTTAAATCCACCGTTTTCACTCCCAAATACCACACAAAATCCGCCAAGTTTTCAATTTTTGTTCAGACACACTTCCAAAATACTCAATTATACACTTCTTAACATTTTACCAGAAGCATACAGCCTTTTTTCCCGCTTCCTGCTGTTTTTATCTTTTCAGCGCGCTGTCGTCAAATTTTCAGCGCACAGTGGCAAAAATTCCACTGCGCTGCAAATAAAATTGCAGTGCGCTGGAAATTTGACGACAGTGTGCTGGAAATTTGAAAACTTAGTAGTTTTTTTTAAGAACTCTTCGCAGAGAATAAATAAATGTAAAAGAACTGTTCTAAAACGAAACATTATTTCACACTTCTCAGAGACTTCACGAAATGCGCGTAGAAGCCCCGTTCTTCGAGAAAAGTCCGATGAGCTTCATTTTGAAGCGTTCCAGAGAGCTTGAAATTTTAACATTTGACAAAATCAAAAAGATAGTATTTGTGCGTGAATTTAGAAGAAAAGATTTTGTTTGTGGAAATATTCAATCATTTTGTCAGAATGAAATACCCCCTCCAAAAACGAATTCAAAAATTTTTTTATGGAAGCTTCAGAAGATTAAGAAGTTGTTTTTAAAATGATTGCCTAATTGTGCACTTGCCGAGAGAATTTGCAATTCAAGTGTGAATGTTTCGATTTTTGAAGCATTAGCTCATGCTCGATTTTGGTTTTATCGCAAATGTATCAAAATTCAAATTTGTATAACATGTCAAAGTCTTTTAAATATCGCGGCTTTGGCGGTTTGAATTTTTATATATAATTTTGCGGCATGATAAAATTGACCGTCGGGGAAGGGCGGGTGATGCAAATTCCCGGGTTAACCCAAACAAAATCTTAAAGAACGAAAAACAAACATGAAAGCGAAACTATACGTATTGGCACTTATACAATGTCTCGTCTTCTGCCTGTCGGCACAAAATTCTCGCTTATATACCACGAGACAAGGAATCTCCACCAGTCAGATGCATGCTGTTGACATTGACAGTCGTGGAATGGCATGGCTGTCGGGTGAGAACATGATTGGTATGTTCGATGGAAACAACATCGGATATGTCCCTATACCTAAGTTCTGTTCCGGATACAGCATGTTCAAGGTGGTCTATGGTGTGAAGGAATTCAAGGACGACTGCTATTGGGTATATACAAACAGTGGACTCTATTTGTTTAACGCTCGGTTTGATACCTTCCGCAGGATAAGGCTGGAGGAGACAGAGGATTCCATTTATGGCTATTCAGTCAACAGCGTTGCTGACTATCCGTCGCCCGATAAGATTCTTGTCACTACTGAGGGTTATGGGACATTTGTGCTGGACACAAAAAGTTTGGCTGTGGAGAAGAAAAGTACTGCAACCCTGCATGCTAAAATTAAGGATCCGTTCATCAGATGCTCATTTATTGACAGTAAACATCGCTTGTGGTACTATTGTTATACGAAGGACTTCGGATGTTTGAAGTTGGGAGGCAAGTTCGAAAGTATTGACATCAGTGTGTCTCCCGAGGCCCGGCACATTCTCAATAGTTGTAATGTGAACTCTATGTTTGAGACCGACCTCGGAATATGTATCGCCACGGGTATGGGAATGCTTTACTTCGATGAGGCGACAAAGACAGTCCACGAACTTTTTGGTAATAACCGCCAGCTGAATGTGATGAAGGCGATGAAGACCCGGGAGGGCAATGTGCTTCTCGGTACAGATGGTCGTGGACTGTGGACGTTGAACTTGAAGAGTGGTATTATGCAACCTTATCTCAATCTGTATTCCGACTTCGACATGAATTTTGCCAAGATTCATGACATGGTGGAAGATGGCAGTGGGAACATCATAGCAGTGCTCTATCAGAAAGGATTGCTCGTCATACCAGCCCATTCCGACTGTTTCCGCTACCATTCGGTGTCGCCTTATCACGATGGTAGAAATGTGTCGTGCATCACATCGCTCTGCATAGACAACGATAAGAATTATTGGATAGGAACTGATGGCGGAGGTGTCTATACCACTGATGGCATGAGGCTCGCTACTGTTCGTCCCGTAAACGACGGATTGCGTTCGTTCCTTGTGCAGAGCGTATTGATTGACAAACACGGCACTGTATGGGCTGCGACATACGGCGGTGGGGTGCAGTGTCGGGAAAGAGACAGGTTCGTGTCGCCCGAGTGGCTCGACTCTATCAGTAGCGAGTTTGTGATGACGATGTTCTACGACTCTCGTGAAGATATTATATATGTAGGTACAAACGGCAACGGTATCTACACCATTGACCCTGTTGCGCATTCATGCCGGAAACTCCATGTACCCGAATTTATTGGCACATGGATTTCGTCTCTCTACATAGACCATGACGGTACACTGTGGATAGGAACCGCGCTCGGAACATTTTATTATGACAGAAAGAAAAATCGTGGCGGAGAACTCCGTCATCAGAACCGGCGCATCGACAATGTGGCGATGTTCTCCGAGAACGAGACATGGAAACTTCTTGTCGCTACGAGTGGCGGACTTCTGATTTATGACAAGACTACGGGAAAGACAGAGTTGATTGGCAAATCAGAGGGACTTGCCAACGAACAGATACGGTCTATCGCCCAAACACCGACTCATGTGTGGCTTGCCACAGCTGCAAGCATTGCCTGCATTGAGAAGACTACACATAAGGTGAAGAACTATACCTCGTTTGGCGGATTCTACACTGGTGAGCTGCACCGTAACGCCATGCTTGCGCCCGGCGAGGGAAATATATTGTTCGGAGGCGATAATGGCATTCTATGTTTCACCCCCGAACATATTCTGGAACGTAGTAATACTATTGGTCAATTGCTGTTTTCAGGACTGAAAATTGGTGGTAAGCCTGTCGTTTATGACGATTCGAAGGGCGATGACAACATCATTGATGCAAGTGTGAGCTATGCTTCCACCGTCCACCTCCACCACGACACAAATTCATTTTCTATGTCGTTCAATGTGATTGACTTTACTGCTCCTGACCGCCTGCGCTATGATTATATCCTCGAAGGCTACGAGAAGGAGTGGCATGTCAATGTCTCCGGACATGAAGCCTCGTATGCAAGTCTGCCGGCAGGAACTTATACTCTGCGTGTGCGTGCCTATTTCGAGGACAACGAACAGAGTATAGTCGAGAACAACATAAAGATAAAGGTAGAACCGGTATGGTATGCCTCTATTCCGGCTAAGATTGCCTATCTGCTGTGCCTTTCTCTCATCATTTTTGTTGCGGTACGTGCTTATAGGGAACGTCTTCGCCAGCGTGAGATGCTCCGCCGCATTGCGCAAAAGGAAAGTATGAAGGAAGCCAAACTCCGTATGTTCACAAGTATTGTGCATGAGTTACGCTCACCGCTCACTATGATTGTCTCACCGTTGAAACAGTTGCAGACATCTGACAAAGACGAGGAACGCGGCAAGCTTTACAGCGTGATGTACCGCAACTGCCAGCGACTTCTCAATATTGTCAAGCAGATAACCGACATACGCAAGATAGACAACGGTCAGTTCTCTCTCCATTTCAGTGAGGTTGATTTCGTGGCCTATTCCAATAATATCTTTGCTTCGTTCATGGGAATGGCGGCTATCAAGCGTATGACCTTCACCATCGAGTCCCCCGAGGATGCGCTCTATGTGTGGATCGACCCTGTTCATTTCGAGAAGATTGTCGTCAACATCCTGTCCAATGCTTTCAAGTTCACCCCTAACGATGGAAAGGTGGTGGTCAGCATCAGAACCGTGACCTCGGGAACAGTCAGCAACCGACGTGACGATATGCTTGAATGCACGTTCTATAACAGCGGTTCAAGCCTGAGCGACAGCGACCTTGTTCATCTTTACGACAGATTCTACAGTGGAAGTGCAAGCACAACAAATGTCGGCTCCGGCATCGGACTTAACCTTGTCTATGAACTTGTGCGACTCCACCACGGTACAATTGAGGCACGCAATGTGAACGATGGGGTGATGTTCGTCATACGTATCCCCCTTGGCAATGCCCATCTCACGAAGGAGGAAATGTTGCCCGACGAGAACCGTCAAGAGCTTGCCGAGACCGAAGCCGTGCGTGAGAGTGTCATCAGACTCACACGAACTATGGAGAGCAGGCAGCAGGAGGAAGATGAGGCTGCTAATGCCCATACCGATGCTATGTCTGCGGTGAAGAAGACGCTCCTCATTGTCGATGACGACATTGATGTGTGCAACTATCTGAGGGACGAGTTTGAGGCGGACTATAATATTATTTTGGCACACAGCGGCAATGCCGCCTACAACATGGTAGTTATGCAGCGTCCTGATGTCGTGATTACCGATCTTCGTATGCCTGATGGTGACGGTATGGATCTTTGTCGTCTCATCAAGAGCAATACCGAGACTGAGAACATACCTATAATAATGCTTACGGGTGAAGGTGACGAAGAACTCCAGTTGCAGAGTCTCAACCTGCACGTTGACCATTTCTTCCGGAAGCCGTTCAACGTAATGCTGCTCAAACAAGCTGTAGAGCAGACTTTGAAGGTGAGGGAAAACATGCGTAACAAGATGCGCCGCATGGACATTGGGTATGACTATAAGGAGGTGGAGATGGAATCGGCGGACGACAAGCTCTTTGCCCGCATCAAGGAGGCTCTGAAAAAGCATATAGACGATTCGTCATTTGGTGTGACACAGTTGAGCGAGGAAGTCGGCATCAGCCGTGTCCATCTCAACCGCAAGCTGAAAGAGCGTTACGGTGTAGTGCCGAACATGTTCATCAAGTCGTTCCGCTTGAAACAAGCTGCCTACTTGTTGGTGAACAACAATGTCAATATCTCCGAGGTGGCCTATAAAGTTGGCTTCTCCTCCCATAGCTATTTCACCAGTAGCTTCCGCGACTACTTCGGCATGTCGCCAAAGGATTTTGTTGCCTACTATTCGGAAAACGACGAGACACTGGAGAAACTTCTCGAATAGATGTGAGGGGACATATAAAATATCTCGCTCCAAACATCTTATAGCACGTGCTGATTCTTCATTTCAAAGTTTAGAATACATTATTCAAATCATGAATTTTATATTTCAGACTTTGAAATGAAGATTTCATATTATGAAATGAACCATTTTCCCATATCATTGTGTATTTATTCTTATGTGTTTTCTTTTTCTTCCTGTGATGGCATGTCTTGTCCTGTGATGGCTGTATGTGCTGTTCGTGGTCGTATGTCTGAAACGGTGATTGGTTCAGTCTCTTCCATGTGGGGCGAGAGTGCAAACCCCTTTGTTTTTAACTTTTGGTATCGTCCATGTTACAAAAATGATAGGTTTGATTACATGTTTGCTAATGGTTTTCTTGGTAATATGTTTACTTTGCAACGCAATAAATCAAAAAACAAAACATATTATGAAAATCAAATCAATCGTTACGCTTGTTGCTGTCATGCTCGCCATGTCAACCAGCATGATTGCCCAGTCAACGCTGCCACCGTTGCATGTCGATGGGAACAACTTGAAAGACCAGCACGGTAACACTGTTGTACTGCACGGAGTGATGGACACACCGAGTCCTTATTTCAATGACGGAAGATGGGGCAACAGTTGCAGCAATGCCAACATTTCGAGTTGTGTGAATTATTTCAACAAACTGTTCACAGCCATCACAGACAACAGTCAGGGTGCCTATTGCAACATTTTCCGTCTGCATCTTGATCCATGCTGGACGAATGACCCTAACAAAACTTCCGATGGAAAGGAATCGGGTGAGGCAGATATTTCACGCTTCAGCGAGACGCGTCTGAGAACATACATGAGGACGCTCTACTGGCGCATCATCCAGCAGGGACTCAAACACGGTCTGTATGTCGTTGTCCGTCCTCCAGGTGTTTGTCCCGGCAAGTTGAAGGTGGGCGACTATTATCAGGATTATCTCATGACGGTATGGGACATCGTTACACAGAATGATTCCATACTGAAATATTCCGGTCAGGTTTCCATTGAGCTTGCCAACGAACCTGTTTCGCTTGTCGATGCCGACGGTAAGGATACACCAAGTGCTCTGCACGATTATTTCCAGCCTATCGTTGACAAGATTCGTGCCAATGGCTTCACAGGTGTCATCTGGGTGCCCGGAACGGGTTACCAGTCGAACTATAGCAGTTATGCCTCACGTCCTATTGAAGGTTACAACATAGGTTATGCTGTGCACAACTATCCGGGATGGTATGGTGGAAGTGATGACAACTACAATGCTGCCCAATATATAAAGAACTTCGAGAAGCAGGTTCCGGTGGTGAAGACCAATCCTATACTTATATCGGAGGTTGACTGGAGTCCTGAGAAAGAAGGCGAGGGCAAGTATAACGAGTTTGGAGAATGGGTGCCAGCCAATTATGGCACATGGGCCACAGCCTCTACATCGAAGTGGGGGTCTGCCTACAAGGCCTTGCTTGACCATTTCGGTAACATCAGTATGACGCTTACGGGTACTGCCGACTATATTGACATCGACAAATATCTTGCCGACGGTACAGTGACCCCAGCTTTCGATGCCAATCCGGAATGCTGTGCAAAGGCTTGTTTCGATTGGTATGCCGACTATGCCAAAGTGAATTATGCGCACAAGGCATACACTCGCCAGTGGACAGCCGACTTGGGTAATAACACATTTGTCAATCCTATCGTGAATGCGGACTTCCCTGACCCAGATGTCATCAGAGTGGATGACACTTATTATATGGTGACAACAACCATGCACCATTTCCCGGGGGCGACAATCTTGAAGTCGAAAGACCTTGTCAACTGGGAATATTGCTCCAACCCGCTTCTTCAGATTGCGGACAATCCGGCTTATAATCTCACGACAAGCAACCATTATTCTCAGGGACAATGGGCGGCGAGTCTCAATTATTCTAAAGGCAAGTTCTATCTCTATTTTATTGCTTACGGCAAATCGGGTGTTGACGAAACCATAAATATCATGCTCACCACTGAAGACCCTGAAGGCACATGGGAGATGACGAAAATGACGGATCATTATTATGACTCCGGATGGTTGTTCGATGACGGTGAGAATGGTGACGGATTTGTTTATGTGGCATGTGGTATCGGCGATATTTATATGAACAAGCTTGATAGGAACTTCAAGCGCATAGAAAGCACAAGAGTCCTGTCGCTTGGTAACGGACTCGAAGGCAGCCACCTCTATCACATCGGTGATTACTATTATATATATGCCACATACGGTGGAACAGAGGGTTCACAGACTATTTTCAGATCAAAGAATCCGCTCGGACCATACGAGGAGCATGTTGGCAGAGTGTTTGCGAACCAGCATATACACCAAGGCGCACTTGTTGAGACACAGATGGGTGAATGGTGGACAGTGCTGTTCAAGGATGCCGGTGCAATAGGGCGCATTCCTTATCTGGAGCCGGTGAAGTGGGTTGACGGCTGGCCTGTAATTGGCAACAATGGCATTGATGTGACCAAAGGCGGCAAGGCTCATGCAAAGCCTAATGTCGGTCGGAGCTATGAGCGTACTTATTTGCCGACAAATGATACTTTTACCGAACCTCAGCTCGGAATGCAGTGGCAGTGGAACCACAATCCAGACAACTCGGCATGGTCACTCATGGAGAACCCCGGACAACTCCGTCTTCATACGGTGAATGTGACTGACAGTCTCGACCGTGCACGCAACTCGCTTACACAACGAATATTCGGATACAACTGCGAGGGAACAGCCTCTGCCAACTACATCGACTCATACGGTACTATCAAGATGGCCACGGCTCACATGCAGGAAGGCGATGTGGCAGGAATAGCAGTGTTCCAAGACCCGTATTCTTTCATCGGAGTGACGGTGAAAGACGGCAAGAGAATGCTTGTCAGTATGCAGAGCGCATATACAGAAGGTGCAGATGTTGTGGCTGCGAAGCAAATCTTGGGAGATGAGGTAACTGCCGACACCATTTTCCTCCGTGCGGTTGTAAACTACGGAACGAATAAGGCAAGATACTATTACAGCTATGACAATGAGAATTACACCCCGTTTGGTATCGAGATGAATATGCGCTATACATTGAAAATATTTGTCGGACAGCGTTTCTATCTGTTCAACTATGCTACCAAACAGCTCGGAGGATATGTTGACATTGACTGGTTCTCTACTGAACCTGAGTACTCGGAAGAATTGTTCTATGCTCCGGGAGTACTGAAGACATACACGGAGGATGACTTGACGATGGAAAGCCTGAGCATGGAGAAGGATGTCATTAATATCACTACGGGTTCGGCCGCAGCCTTGGAAATCATCAGTATATCGAAATCGGGATTCCGACAGAACATCGCGTCAAGCTGTACATATAACATCGAGAACTCGAACATTGTTACAATAACAGGTGGACGAATCATTTCGAAAATCGAGGGTGAGACAGGTATCATCGCCACTTACACCGACATGTTTGGCAACAGTCAGAGTGTCAGCTTCACTGTGAAGGTTTCGACATTCCCGCTGACTCAGGATGCTGTGAACCCATCTATTTATGGTAACGGTACATTCACAGAGAAAACCGGTGCATTGAAGACCAGTCTGTATGGCTTCGGCGGATGGCAATATACCACGGGTCTTGACATTTCCGACTACAATTATATCGTCATCAAGTTCCGTCGCGGTGCAAGTTGTACCCCTTCGTTCCGTGTGTTCGACTCGAACAACTATTGGAGCGACTGCTATATTCACGAGATGGGTACTGCAAAGGAGGCTGTTATCGACATACATGCAATGACCAACAGCAAGGGTGAACCTATCGATCCGTCACACATCTACATGGCAGGATTCTGGACTAACGGTACACAGGCCATCTATATTTCTGAAATTTATCTCAGCAACGATGGTGTGACTCCGGTTGGTATAAACGGTGTAGAGATGGACACGGTGGGCGAGACCGATGTTGTCAAGATAGAATATTTCACTCTCGATGGACGTGCACATTCTTCAAAGCAGCGAGGCACGAACATTGTGCGACGGACACACAGCGATGGTACGACAGATGTATTTAAACTGTATTGTAAGTGAAAGTAACCTTTTTATTGCATTACCTTATTTGTAAATCGGTAAAAACGCTTTCTTTGCGGAACTAAACCGAAAATGTCCTGAGCAATTTTTTGTTGCTCAGGATATTTTTTTGCAGCTTCTTAAAAACTGCAAGAAACATGCAGAAATCTCACTTTTTGAAATGACAAAATGATATTTTCGCCCAAAATAAAAATTTAACACTTGAAGCGATTTTTTGTCGAGGACAAAAAAGTAAAATTTTTAGTATGAAGATAATATGTTGATAATCAATACGATATAAAATTCTCCAAAACATTCAAAAAAACATGCCGGACGCAATTTTTCGATATTTTTGAGTATTTTGGTAATTTGTTGATTATTAATATGTTATATCTAAACTTGCCACTCCAACTTTTAATTGCCACCTCAAATCCACTCACTTTTAGGTTTTTGTTTAGACACTTTTCCAAAGTAGCGAATTATACACTTATTAACATTTAAGCCGATGCAAACTGCTTTTTTTTCGGCTTCCCAGTGCTTTTTTATTTTCAGCGCGCTGTTGTCAAATTTTCAGCGCACAGAAAATAAAATTGTAGCGCACTGCAAATAAAATTACAGTGCGCTGAAAATATGACGACAGTGCGCTGTAATTTTGAAAACTTAGTAGTTTTTTTCAAAAAACTCTTCGCCGGGAATAAATAAATGTAAAAGAACTGTTCCGAAACGAAACACTATTTCACAATTCGCGGAGGCTTCAGAAAATGCGCGTAGAATCCCCATCCTCCGCAAAAAGTTCAGTGCGTTTCATTTTGAAGCGTTCCAGAGGGCTTGGAATTTTAACATTTGGCGAAATCAAAAAGAAAGTGTTTTGGCGACAAATAAGTGAATTGGTGAATGAAAAAGACTAAATCTTTATCATTTTGTCAAAACTGAACACCCTCCCAAAAAACGATGTCAAAAATTTTTTTATGGGAGCATTTATGAGTCGTTTTTAATTGGGCATATTCACAAATACCTTCATCGTCAGTTCTCCTTTTGCTCCTGTTCCTTTGTAGTTGCTGATTTAGGGTAAAAGTTACAGTTGTCTTGCTCTTTGAAAAGTTGCCAAGACAACTGTATAAACTTCAAATATGCACCTGTAATAGTAAGAAAAAATAAAAAAAACAGTTGCTTGATTTGCTCTATATTATCCTGCTTTTGACCGGAATTCATTGGGTGTCAGTCCTGTAACCTTCTTGAATATTCTTGTCAGATGGTGTGGATATTTGAAGCCAAGCTCATACGCTATTTCACTCACATTCATTTCGTTTTCGGCAATGAGTTCCTTGGCTTTCCCTACTACATACAGCTGTATATATTCTTGCGCTGTTTTGCCGAGTTCTTTCTTTATCAGGTCACCGAAGTAATTGGGTGACAGACATATTTCGTTTGCGCACATTTGAACGGTAGGCAGACCATAGTTCTTGGCTTTTCCCGATTCAAACCATTCGCGGATAAGATTCTCGAAACGACTGAGGACACTTTTGTTCGGTATCTCACGTGTGATGAACTGACGCTCGTAAAAACGGGTGCAATAGTTCAGCAGCGTTTCAATGCTTGAAGCGACAATCTGCTTTGTATGTTTGTCGATGGCATGTTCGAGTTCTTCGGAAATGTCGTGGAAACAGTTCAATATAATCCTTTTCTCACGTTCTGACATGTGCAGAGCCTCATTGGAGTCGTATGAGAAGAAGGTATAGTCTTTAATTCTGCGGGCAAGAGGGGTTCCGTAGAGTAGGTCGGGATGGAACATCAACGCAAGACCTTTGGGATTGAGTGTCTCCCCGCCATCGTCTGTTCCTGCTATCTGTCCGGGCGATATGAAGAGCAATGTACCTTCTTGATAGTCGTACTTACTGCGCCCGTATTGAATTGTGCCGCATTCCAATTCCTTATAATATATACAATAGAACCCGAATTCTTTCCGGCAGTGTTTGATGCTTGTCAGTTTTGACAAGTCAGTTACTCCGACAAGCGGATGTAGAGTTTCAGCTCCTAACAGCCGGTTATATTTTTCTATTGTGTCAAGTTTGATAGTAGTGCTCATATTCCATATATTTATTCTCTGCAAAGATATTGACTTATATCCACATCGGCAACAGTGTGGAGGGATATCCGGAATATTGGTTAGTTATTCGGTAATATGTGCTATGCGTTGGTAAACAGCGGAATAACTTCTGTAATTTCGGTTATCACATCAGTAATCCGTCTAATCTGTTTTTATTGCGGATGCCGTAATTTTGCATCCGTAAACTCAAAAAAACAATCACAATGAAAAAAATCAGAAGTATATTAATCGGAACAATGGGAATGCTTCTTCCTGTTGTTTCTTCTTTTGCTCAGTCGGATGTTTTTACACCGTCTTCTAACACGAAAACGCTGGTGGCATATTTTTCTGCCACGGGAAACACTCGGGCTGTTGCCACGCGCATTGCCGAACTGACCGGAGCCGACATTTATGAAATTGAACCTTCAAGACCTTATGCTGCCAATCCTTATGATGACAGCCAGCTGATTCAGAATGAGGCATATAATGATTTGCGTCCGTCTGTGGCAAATCTTCCGTCGAAGGAACATATTGCCGGCTATGATACCATTTATGTCGGTTCTCCGCTATGGTGGCATCAGCCGGCTATGGTGGTCTGCACCTTTCTTGACATGTATGATTTGAGCGGAAAGGTGGTAGTGCCATTCATTACTTATGGCTCGACGACTTATCTTAACGAAGGGATGCAGAAACTTTTCAAGTGTACCCCTAATTCCATCCATGTCCCTGCCCAGTTGCCGGAAGATATCGACCCTGACAATATCCGGGAGCCGCAGAATGACGATGCTGGTATTGATGTTCCCAACCGTGCTTCACAAGTGGAGGGATGGCTTAAACGGATGAAGCTGGATAATACGACTGGTGTGCATGGCTTAGGTTCTGACGATGCAAGCACGGATATACAGAGTTATGGCGATGGAGTTCATGTGTCAATTGGAAACGGAACAGGGATGTTGGCTATATTTGATATGACAGGACGGACTGCCTATCAGTCTGCCGTTGACAATAATATGTATGTAGCTCTCAATAAAGGTATGTATATTGTCAATGTACAGTCTGACAAGGAACGTAAATCTAAGAAGATAGTCATAGACTGATGAGTGATGATGTAGTGTAATTGGGTTGTAAGAATAAATAATTTTAAATTGGAGTAATATAGTTATGGAAACAAGACTTTCGTTCAATATGTTTGTGCCGACTCATGTCCTGTTCGGTACAGGTATGCTCAATAATCTTTCGGCTCAGCCCATGCCGGGAAAGAAAGCATTGTTGGTTATCTCTAACGGCAAATCCACCCGAAGCAACGGGTATTTGGCACGTACAGAGGAACAGTTGCGCAAAGCGGAGGTGGAGTATGTTATATTTGACAAAGTAGAACCTAATCCGCTTAAAGCTACTGTGATGTTGGGCAGTGAGGTGGCACGGGCAAATGGATGTGATATGATTGTGGCACTTGGTGGAGGTAGTGTGATGGATGCAGCAAAAGCTATAGCTGTGGTTGCGGTCAATGAGGGCGATTTGTGGGACTATATCGGTTGTGGAACAGGTAAAGGTAAGCCTATTGTGAATACTCCTTTGCCGATTATAGCTGTCACAACAACTGCCGGAACTGGCTCTGAGACAGATGCAGGATGTGTAGTCACCAATCCGGAAACCTCTGAAAAAGTGGGTCTGAAGACTCCATTGATTTTTCCGAAGTTGGCTGTTGTCGATCCGGAACTGATGATTTCAGTTCCCGCACATTTCACCGCATTTCAGGGATTTGATGCTTTGTCGCACAGTATGGAAGGATTTGTGTCGAAATTCGCCAATCTGATGAGTGATATGTATGCTATTACAGCCATCGAAAATGTGGCGCACTATCTTCCTCGTGCTGTGAAAGACGGTGGCGATATGGAGGCACGCGCACGAGTGGCTTTTGGTAACACTCTGTCGGGAACAGTCATGTGTGTAGGCACAACTTCAAGTCAGCATTCACTTGAACATGCTATGTCGGCTTATCATCAGGATTTGCCTCACGGTGCTGGGCTTATCATGTTGAGTCGGGCTTACTTCGGACATTTGATAGAAGCTCATGTGTGTGATGACCGTTTCATACGTATGGCTCAGGCAATGGGTATGACCGGTGCTGACAAACCCGAAGATTTTCTCGTGGCTCTCAATCGTCTGCTCGAAGAATGTGGGGTGGCAGAACTCAGAATGTCGGACTATGGGATTACTCCGGATGAGTTTGCTGCTTTTGCCGACAATGCAATGGGACCGATGGGTGGACTGTTTGCTTGCGACCGAATCATGTTGAGCAGAGAGGATTGCATCGCTATTTATCTGGCTTCATATAAATAAAATAACAGATAATTATGAAAGATTTTGTTTTCAGAAATGATACGCGTCTTTTTTTCTGTAACGACATACGTGAGACGGTTGCGACAGTGGCAAAAGGACAGAAAGTGATGTTTGTCTATGGTGGCGGTTCAGTGAAGCATAACGGATGTCATCACGATGTGGTGGCTGCTTTGATGGATACAGGTGTAGAAATCGTGGAGTATGGCGGTTCTTCGCGTGAGTTCCAAAAGATAGAAGAAGGAATCAGTTTTGCCAAGTCAAATGAGGTGACAATGGTTATCGGTGCTGGCGGAGCAAGTGTAATGGACAGCGCCAAGTTGATAGCATTCGGTGTCTGCCATGCAGACAATCTTTGGGACTATCTGAAAGGAAAATCACCATACGGGCTTGACCGTCTGCGACTCGCCTTGATACCGACTTATCCTTCCAGCGGGTCGGAAAACGGACTGGGGGCTGTGTCGGTGGATTCGCGTAACGGCGATTATGGAACTGCTTATGGAATAGCTGCGGACTATGCGATTCTGTGTCCGAAATATTCCCTGACACTCGATAGAGAAATGACAGCCTATACCGGACTTGTTACGCTTGTGCAGCTTTCGGCAAGCATTCTCGGCGACAAGAACAGAATGTCTTATGATGCCGGAGTTTCGTACATAAAGAATGTGCTTGAGGCGATAAAGGAATTACAGATTAATCCTGATAATCTCGGTGCACGGGGTATAATAATGATGGGTGCTTCGCTTTCAACATCGTCACGTCTGGGTATTGGCAAGGAAGAAGGGTACGCATATAATATATATGAACTGGAGTTCATTCCGGAACAGCTGTTCGGAAGCTCATACCGCAGAAGTCTGACCGCTCTTTTCCCGCATTTCCTTCGCATTATGGGGCGGCATCATGAAAATGACATCCGTAAATATTTCCTTGATGTGTTCGGATTTGATTCTTCCGTTGAGGAATCATCCCGGAATTTGGTTGAACTGTTTTCTTCATTCGGTGTTCCTATGTTCTATGATAGAGAGATTAACAGGGAGCAGGTGAAAGCCGTACCGTGTATGTCGGAGCTTGGAGACGATGAAGTGTTTGAAATGATAACAGCCATGGTGCGGAAGTGATATATTTGTTGCCGGACAGAATCTGACGCATATCATAGCCACATCTATAATGATAATTTGAGCTTTTCAACAAAATATGCCATAGAGAAAATCACTACATTTGCAAAAAATAAAGTTGAAGAGATGGAACAATTGGATGTATTCGACTGCTCAAATGTTTTTATAGCGAGCTATTTTACCAATGACCGTGATTGCGCCCATTGCAACCGTGAGCATACATTAATATATATTTACTCCGGTGAACTGGAGATTACGGAACGTGGACGCAAGACTGTTCTTCATGCCGGTGAATGTGCTTTTATGCGGAGAGATAACCGCATGTGGTTGCAAAAGCGGGTGAAAGAGGGAAAACCGTACCGCTCGATAGTCTTGAAATTCTCTCGTGAGTTTCTTCGTGAGTTTTATCGAACTTTGAATCGACGTGAAATTCCGAGTGATGCGAAACGTGACAAGGCAAGTCTTTATGTACTGCCGTCCGACCGTCCCGACATACGCAGTCTCTTTGAGTCGGTAATTCCCTATTTCGATGCCAAAGTGAAGCCTGTGGATGAGATTCTTAAACTCAAGATGACAGAAGGTGTTTACACGATTCTTAATACAGACCTCAATTTGTACGCTTCTCTGTTTGACTTCATGGAACCGTGGAAGATAGACATCATGGATTTTATGGAAAAGAATTACATGAATGAGCTTTCTATGGCGGAGATGGCATATTATACCGGGCGCAGTCTTTCCACATTCAAACGTGATTTCAGACAATGCAGCGACCAGACACCTCAAAGATGGCTTATTCAGCGACGGATTCAGGCTGCTTATGAACTTATTCGTAAAGGAGGCAGAAAGGTGTCCGATATATGCTATGAAGTCGGTTTCAAGAATCTGTCACATTTCTCAAAAGTTTATAAGGATACTTTCGGAGTGGCGCCGACAGAGCACGAGCACTTATATATTTGAATCTTACGATAAAATTACTGAACCTTGCAGCAAAGTTGTTGCAAGGTTTTTTTATTTGAATTTGTACCTAATAGTTTCGATTCGCATTTGAGCTTTCTGGCAAAGTTGTTTGAGCTTCTTGGCAAAACAGTTATCCGACATTTGCTTTACCTTTGCATCAAAATACAAGACATGGATATGATGAATGATATTTTCTCAAAAGACCTCAGCGGCGAAATGGTTTCGCCAAATGAATCTGGTTATGATATGCTCATTGATGAGATATTCCGTACAATGGAAAAGGCGCAGGAACTTGCTACGGTCAGCATACGCGACCAGAAGCGTGTGCATGAACTCATGGGAGAGATTCTTGACAAACATCTGCCCGACAGTACATTTGTGCTGCCGCCACTATACATCGACTACGGCAAGCCTGTAACCATCGGGGAGCGTTGTTTCATCCAGCAGTGCTGCACGTTTTTCGGACGTGGCGGTATAGACATTGGCAATGATGTTTTCATTGGTCCGAAGGTCAATCTTATAACCATCAATCATGATGCCAATCCTAATAACCGCAGTGCGACTTACGGACGTCGTATAGTCATAGAGGATAAAGTCTGGATTGGTATCAACTCTACCATTCTGCCGGGAGTGAGAATCGGTTATGGAGCTATTGTCGGTGCAGGAAGCGTAGTTACGAAAGATGTGGAACCGATGACTGTCGTTGCAGGCAATCCGGCACGATTCATCAAAAAGATAGAAGCTAATGATAAATAAAGATTTAAGCCGCCGAGGGTTTCTGAAGACGCTCGGACTTGCAGGAATGGCACTGACAATAGAGCCGGCACTGAATAAAGTTCAGGCTGCTGCATCAATGAATGGAAGACGCAAGTCAGCTGATAGCAGCCGTAAACTTCCCCATCGCACACTCGGAAGCGGTGATGCGGCATTTGATGTTTCGGCACTCGGGTTCGGAGTGATGGGTATGACCTACAACCGCTCTCAGCATCCTGACAAAAAAACTTGTATCCGGTTGCTGCATGAAGCGGTGGAGCGAGGTGTCACATTGTTCGATACAGCCATCATCTACGGTCCGCTCACTAATGAAAACCTTGCAGGAGAGGCTTTGGCGGAGTTCAAGGGAAAAATCAATGTGACGACAAAGTTTGGACATGAGGTAATCAATGGCAAAGGTACCGGAAGACAAGACAGCAGTCCTAAGACAATACGTCGTTACTGCGAGGATTCGTTGCGCCGCCTACGTACTGATTGCATTCCGATGTTCTATCAACACCGCTTCGATCCTAATACTCCCATAGAAGAAGTTGCCGGAACAATCGGAGACCTCATCCGCGAAGGAAAGGTTTTGCATTGGGGATTGTGTGAGGTGAGTCCTGAAACTATCCGCCGGGCACATGCTGTGCAGCCGTTGACAGCCATTCAGAGTGAATACCATTTGATGCACCGTTTGGTTGAAGAGAACGGAGTTCTCGATACCTGTCGTGAGCTGGGCATCGGCTTTGTACCTTATAGTCCGCTCAATCGTGGCTTTCTCGGAGGTTGCATAAACGAATACACCGTATTTGATGAGCACAACGACAACCGTCATACTCTTCCGCGTTTTCAGCCGGACACCATGCGGGCTAATATGCGAATAGTAAACGTGTTGCAGGCTTTCGGACGTACTCGTGGCATGACTTCGTCGCAGGTAGCGTTAGGTTGGCTTTTGCAGAAAGAACCGTGGATTGTTCCCATTCCCGGTACTACCAAACTGTCGCACCTCGAAGAAAACCTGCGTACTTTTGATTTTAATGTTACATCAGAAGAATGGCAGGAACTCGAAACAGCTGTTGCCGCCATCCCTGTGATGGGAGACCGTTACAATGCCGAACAGCAGAGACAGGTGGGGCACTGAAAATCTATGAATAAGCTAATTGAAATGACGTACCATGAACAATTTATTATATACAATTTGTGCGCTGTTTGTCTTTCTGTCTTCATGTAATACTGCCGATAAGGACAATCCGCCACATCAAAATACAACAGCAATGGAAAAGAAAAAAAGTGAAGAGCCTCTGGTGTGTGCAAAACAGCCCATGTCAGCCGATGGTATTGTACGATTGTCGAAAATCGAGGTTTATCCGCAGCATCTTGATGAGTATATGAAATATGCCATAGAAGTCGGTGAGATATCTTTGCGTACTGAGCCGGGGGTACTGACAATGTATGCCGTAGCCGAGAAAGAGAACCCTTGTCGGATAACTATTCTTGAAATCTATGTGAGCAATGAGGCTTATAAAAAGCATATTGCATCGGAACACTTTTTGAAGTATAAGAGAGGAACACTTCACATGGTCAAATCATTGGTGTTGTCTGACCAGACACCGCTTAATCCTGCAAGCCAGTTAAAAAACTTCATTCAGTAATGATTTTGATAGTATCTGAACATTAAAACAATAATAATAAATAAGCCTATGAGAAAGTTGATTCTGACACTGACTGTTGTGCTCACGGCAATCGCAGTCAATGCAAAGACGCTGATTGTTTACTACAGCTTCACCAACAATGTTCACACCGTCGTGACCGATTTGCAATCGCAGACAGGGGCGGATGTGGTAAGAATAGAACCTGCCGAAGAAGGACTTGACTATGCCGCTAATAATTATGCTCTCGGAAGTGCGCTTATTTCGGCAATACGGAATCATCCCGGAGAGGCATCATCTTATCCTGAAATCAAACCGGTGGATGTAAATCTGGATGATTATGATATGGTGATTGTGGCTGCACCGCTTTGGTGGAGCAATATGGCAGCTCCGTTGCAGACCTATCTTTTCCACCACGGTGCGCAAATGTCCGGGAAGAAAATCGGACTTATCGTGTCGAGTGCAAGCAGCGGAATCAGTGGTGTGGAGTCGGATGCGCACCGTCTTATTCCCGGAGGTGACTTTATCGCACCCAGTCTTTGGATTCGTTCCTCCCAGACTTCCGGATGTCATTCCTTGATTTCAAACTGGCTGGAGCAGATAGGCTATAAAGAACTGACAAGTGGGGTGGAGTCTGTTGTCATGTCCGGTTTGAAGGTGGATATGAATGTTACATCGGGAGGCATTCATTTGAACGGCGACTTTGATTCCTTTGCTCTGTACAGCCTGTCAGGAACTAAAGTTTTGGAGTCTTTTGACAATGTGGTTGAAACTTCTGCGCTTGCATCCGGTGTGTATGTGGCACGGATAAATTCCGACAGTTGTTTTGTTTCTAAAAAAGTGGTGATAACTAATTAATCCCTATAAACAAATGAGAAAAATTCTGATTATACTGATGGCTGCCGCAACGTCTTGCCTGACAGCCTGCACACGTGACAACTCAAAAACTAAATATATGGAAAAGAAGGCAATAGTGGTTTATTTCTCTGCCACAGGAACTACGAAGAGCGTGGCAGAAAAGCTTGCTGCACTAACCCATGCAGACATTATGGAAATTGAGCCGGCACAACCTTATACGAATGCCGACCTTGACTGGAATGACAGACAATCGCGTAGCTCGGTGGAGATGAACAATCCGAAATCGCGTCCGGCAGTCAAAAATCCGAAGAAGAATGTGGCTGATTATGATGTGGTGTTCATCGGATATCCTATTTGGTGGGACCTTGCACCGACTGTGGTCAATACTTTCATTGAGAGCAATCGTCTGGATGGAAAGACGGTTGTGCCATTTGCCACATCCGGTGGAAGCAGTATCCGCAATAGTGTAGTCCAGCTGAAAAAATCGTATCCTGAGATTAATTGGGTTGACGGCAGATTGCTGAATAACTCTACAGATAAATCAATTAGTAATTGGATTGAATCTTTGGATTTATAATTTTGTGTATTTACAGCCATTTCTTGTGCTTTACTAAAGGGCATAAGAGATGGCTGTAAATACATCCGCAGAATTGCATGGAAAACACTCCCATAACAAAAAAATTTATATATATTTTAACAATTTTGTTTTCTGACAAAATGAGCGTAAAAGATGAGTGCTTGGCTGCATTTTGTTTGTTTTGTGCTGAAAATATTGTCTTTCTGATTTTGTTAAATGTTAAAATTCCAAGCCCTCTGGAACGCTTCAAAATGAGGCATGTCGGACTTTTCTCGCAAAATGGGGCTTCTGTGCGCATTTCATGGAGCCTCACAGAAATGTGAAATAGTGTTTCATTTTGAAGCGGTTCTTTTACATTTGTTTATATCTGGCGAAGAGTCTTTGGAAAAAAACTACTAAGTTCGCGAATTTTCAGCGCGCTGTCGTCAAATTTCCAGCGCACTGCAATTTTATTTGCTGTGCGCTACAATTTTAAAAACTTAGTAGTTTGGAGAAATTTT